>OGPJ01000653.1_pt1 | contig 26719 bp, 41 predicted proteins | sample 1552831 | NCBI WGS metagenome assembly OGPJ01 (sample SAMEA2579914, study PRJEB22360) | human gut metagenome | biome: human gut; feature: human-associated habitat; material: faeces | place: Denmark | collected 2008/2010
GCTTGTACGACCCCCCCCCCCCCGCCGTACCGGCTACGAATTGGAGCAAGTCATTACCGTGTGGGCGGAACTCCATCCGGAAAGCTCCATTGCCGTGGAAGTCGAGAACTACACTGCCGATGACTGGCGGCAACTCTACTTCTGGACTGAACTCCCCGACACCGTGCGTGAAGCCTACGTGGAACACTTGCGGAGCATCGCCAAGTCAACCAGCAAAACCATCACGAACAACGTCCTTGAACTGCTGAACCGTGCCGACGTGGAACAGTGGGACGCCGAACGCCTGCGTGACGAGCTCGAACGCATGGGCAACGATCACGCCGAGCTGATTGCCCGCTGCGAAACCGTGCAATCGCAACGGCTCGGCAGTCTCTACAGTGCCCGCAATCTCAGCGAAACGCTCGGCGTCCGACTGGACAAAGTATGGCGTACCTCCGGTGACGGCAAAGTGTGCGAATTCTGCCGTCACATGGAAGGCAAGCGAATCTCATTGGATGACACGTATCTGGCTGAAAACGCCAGCGTCGAAATCGGCGACCGCACCTACGTGAACAACTTCGAGAGTATGCAGACCCCGAACGGACACCCCAACTGCCGGTGCTACGAGGATTACGAGGTGGTGGAATCATGACTTACGACATCCATTGCAAACACTGCGGACGGTATCTAGGTTCCTGCGCCCGTGACACAATGGTTACATTGAAGTGCCCGAATTGCAAAGGCTTGTACGTGTATCGCATCGTGCTACTATGGGGGTCAGAACATTAAGCCCATTAAGGACGTTCGACCGCACCACTACCCTACTATTTGAAAGGGCCAAAATGAAGACTCGTAAGAGCTTCGCCAACAGCGGTGCCCCAGAAACCAATGGTCGTACCCTCACCTTCCTCGCCAACAGCGGAAAAGTAATGTGCGACGGACTCACCGTAGATTTGAAGACACTGAAAGCGCCGTTAATCGACGGCACTCTGAAACTCGTGTCCGACCTCACCGAGTCCGACAAACTATCCCTTCCGCTCCTGATCGACCACATGCCCAGTATCGAATGCCAAGCGGGTGCAATCACCCGACTTTGGATGACCGATGATGGGATGATGGCCGAAGCGAAGCTCAGCGAGGTCGATCAAGGCGAACGTATCCGCCAGCTTGCCGCCGACGGATGCCTGACCAACAGTTTCAGCATCACCGTTGAATTCAACCAGCGTCCCGGCAAGGACGGTATCATCCACGATGGCGAACTACTGGAAATCAGCGTCGTATATCGTGGGGCCGACCCAAGGGCCGCTTTCACCGCAATCAACAGCCGCAACAACAAGAATGGAGACACCATGAACCCGGAACTCCTGAAGAAACTGGCGCGTACCATCGCCCAGTTCAAACTCACCCCGGACGAGGCGGAACAGCTCACCGATTCCATCGGTGACATCATGCAGTCCGCTCTCGATGACATTACCGCTGCCATCACCAACCAGAAGGAAGGCGAGGGCGAGGGCGAGGGCACCCCGGAACCGGAGGAACCCGTGCAGACTTCCAGCGGTCGCCAGACCATCATCATCAACAAAGCCAACCACGCCGCCCACCAGTCGGGTACCGTGACGTTCTCCCACGACCGTAAGACGTGGCTTGACTCCGACGACGCCATGATCGCGTTCGAACGTGCCCTGATCGACACTGATAACAAGGGTGTCGAAGCATTCCACCGTGAGTGGGCTGACACCGTGAACCGTAACATGTCGGACACCGCATCGTTCGGCGTTGACACCACCAACGTGGACAAGTTCATCCCGACTGCGGCAATCACCACAATCGCGGACGCGCTGAACACGCGCGGTTCCGGCCTGTGGAATCTGCTGCGTAAGACCGGCATGGATCGTCTCACCATCGGTGGCAACATCGCCGGTCTGACTGAACGTACCCGCGCCCACGGCTACCCTGTGGACTCCTACGGCACGAAGAAGAAGGAACAGGTGCTTTCGTTCGTGAAGCGCGAACTTCAGGCCGATTACACCTACAAGTACATCACCCTTAACAAGAGCGATATCCGCCGCACCCAGCGTCCGGGCGCTCTGCTCCGCTACGTGTTGCAGGAACTCCCGAACTACATCGTCCAGACCATCGAACGTCAGATCACTCTTGGTAGTTATCCGGACATGGAGTATTTCCGTTCCGTCGTGACCGACGCAGCAGACAAGTCGTCCGAGTGGAATGGCAACCGTTTCGCGCTCTCCTACACCATGACAGATGACACTCCGCTGATGGACTTCGTGCGTGCCTCCCACATGGTTCGCGCGCAGGGCAACAAGGTGCTGCTGTGCAACGCTGACACCGTGGCTGACCTGCTGATGTCCGCGAACGCTAACGGAAATACGTACATTGCTCTCGGCGGTGACGATACTCTGGCCCGCGCCCTCGGCGTTAACCAGATCATTACCCCCGAATGGTGGACGGACACGGACGATACCACCACTAAGGGCGTCGTCATGGCCGCGTCCCACTATGCAGTGGTTGGCGATACCTCCATCGAGGCTTTCACCAACTTCGCGCTGTCCACCAACACTAACGAGTATCTTCAGGAAATCTACGCTGGTGGCGGTCTGGACGCGGAGAAGTCCGCCGTGGTCATCAAGCCGAAGGATAAGTGATGAACGCTGAAATGTACGCACGAGTCGGCGGCAAGTCACTCCCTCAAGGCAACGTGAACGTGGTTAAGACCATCAACTTTGTGGATGAAGAGGGTCAGCCTATCGGTAAGGCCGCTCACGTTGACCCGTCGTCCGGCACAGTAATGCAAGTGGTGAACGCTCTGATCGCCGCAGGCTTGATGGCGTCCTCCTGACCGACTATCCTAAAAGTAGCGGGACTGCACCGCAAAGGCCCTATCTCCTACAATGGAGGTAGGGCCTAACTCATTTCCGGAAGGATCAGACATGGACATCGACGCCAGTGTAATCAAACAAATTGAAGACGCCAACTACGCACGGTGGAAGGATGCCGCGCTCGCAGACCTCGCCAACATTCTATGCCAAAAAACCCTGTCCCAGCTTACTGATGATTACGTGGGAATCGTCGTAGGAGATGGCCGTCACATAGCCCTTTTGGCATGGTATTCGGAGGTGACCAACGTGCAGACCACAGACGGAGTGAAACTCGATTTCCATGTGAACTATAATATGAGCGACGGGTGGAAGCCAGAAACCAAGTACGCGAACTATCTGACCATCACGGAACGTCTTAATGTCGGCACGGTAGTCACCGTGACGGGAACGCACGGGTTCGCCAAGCTGCCCGCCCCATTATCTTCAGTATTGGCGGCTGTTATCGAGGCAGACCAGAACATTCTTGAACAGACCGACCGTATCACCTCGAAGAGTATCGAGGATGTGAGCGTGAGTTACGCAACGGTCAACGAGACTGCAATTGAACGTGCGTTGACCCCTTACCAGTCTCTTATCAGCCAATGGAGCCTATGCCATAACGGCGGAGATAGCGGCGGTATCCTCTCCATGCCTCGCAAACACCATAATCTGCCGTGGTGGTTGAACGCTCAGGATTACGTGGGAGGTGACTACGCTTATGGCAACGCTCTGTGACCCGTTCCGCTTGTTCCCTAACCAAATACAGACGGCGACGCTTTGGCGGTACACTGCTCCCGGTCTGCCGAACGAACGACTGGCCGACTTGCAGGTGATTGTGAAGCACTCCACCCAGTCCGACCAGCCGACTGAATACGGTTCGCGTATCAGCAGCCGACGCTTCCACATCCAAACTGACACGGTTCCCGAAAGTCTGCTGGGAAACATGGAACTATGGCCCGACCTGATGCTGGAACTGTCCGATGGCAGAGTGTACCAAGTCACGCAAGCCAGTCGCGGCGATGACATGGACATGGGTGAGACCCGGTTCATAACCGTGTATGGGAACCCGTATGGAAGGGACAGCATATGAGCTACCGGTTACAGTTGTCCGCTGATTGGGCGCGTAAGCTCTCCACCCAACAGTTGAACAAGGGTGGCGTGAGAATGATGACGGACATCCTCAAGATGGCCCGTCAGAACGCTCCAGTACTCACCGGCGCTTTGCGTAACAGTGGCCGTTTCCAACAGCTTTCCACCGTGAAGTGGCGTATCACGTTCGGCAACAGTCGCGTACCTTACGCACGTATCCGCGAACACACGAACCGGTTGCACCCGAACACGGTACGCTACCTCCAGCGGGCTAGGAACACCGCCGCTAGCCGTGCTAAATCATATTTCAACCTAGGATAGGAGCGCCATCATGATTGATTTGGCTATGTGCATGACCCTCCAGAACGAGGGTTTCGGCACTTACGGAAAGACATTGTTCTTCGGCACCAGCCCAGTACTGGACACGGGTAGCGTCACGAACGCCGAGGGCATCTGGGTCAACGCGAACACGGTTGACATCAACGGCGATCTGTACACCGATCAGCTCACTATCAGTAGCCGCTATTTTGACGTGATCGAACAAGGCCGTCTGATGCTCCGACTCCTGCACTTCATCAACAATCGACTACATGACTATTGCCAACTGACCTGCAACCCCATCGCTGATATAGACTTTGTATCAATCCGCGTGCATCCGGCTACCGCAATCGACATGGACGCCATCGACGGGGAAGGCCGCTGGGTGAAAAGCATCCGGTTCAATGTGGATTACAAACTCGACCCGGCAACGGTAGAATAGGAACCGTCCATTAGTCGCGCGTGTGCAGTCCCGCCCGACGAAAGGACATTACAATGGCCTCCTACCCCCTGATTGGCAAAAAGACCGTCTACATCGACGACCTCGTAATCAGCCCCGACTACGTGCAGGACGAAGCCGGTAGCATCACTCTGACTCCCGGCACTACCGAGGTTGCTTCGCAGTCCGGTACTATTAACGTGCCGAACGGTTCCTACAATGAAATGAGTTTCGAGCTGAACATTATCTGTCCGAGCGTCCGCTACCTCGGCATGCTGTTCCCCGAGCTGTATCATAACGCGAAGTTCAAGCGCGTTATCTCCGGTTCGCTGTCCGAGACGGGTCAGGTGCGTTTCGGCGGCAACGAATGCGTTTCAAACACTCCGCGTGACATTATCATTCATAACGTGTGCGATGGCCATTCGTCAGCGCAGGACTTCCGTATCTCGCAGGCGCTAATCAGCGCTGGTGGCGAGTTCACCGTGAGCCTGTCCGACCCGTTCGTGGTTAAGCTGTCCGGTTCGATGGCCTCCGGCGCGAACGGTGCCGTCGTCATGGGCGAACTTGATCTGGATAACCCATCGTACTACGACGAAGATTCCGGCACCATCAAGACGGAGAACGTTCAGGTCACCGCGCTTACCGCATCCCCGGAGAACATCTCGGGCAGGGTCGGCGATCATGTGACTGTGAATGTGATGGCGTCTCCGAATGGTGCCACTGGTACCATCACCGCCACCGTAGTTGATACTGCTAAGGCTGCCGCTACGGACAACGGGGATGGTACTTGGGATATTCAGTTTAAGCAGCCTGGTGCGGGTACCGTCACGTTCAAGGCTGGCGATGTTCAAACCGTGGTTAAGTTTAATGTCGCCGGTGCGTGAGCATAAGTAACGCCCGTCACCGTAGTTGGCATGGTCGGGTGGCGGGCGCTAGTTTTAGAAGTTTCCGAAGGGGAACAGTCCTATGATATCACACGAATGGAGCAACAATGACTACCCCTGTTTTGAGCATCGACACCCGAGAAGCGTTCCGCACCCTCACCGTGAAAATCGACGGCACCGTGTACACCATGCGACCGCTCGGCTCAAAGGATATGCTCACGATCTTGGATAATGCGGAGACTATTGACAAGCTGAGCGCTGGCGTGGCGAACCGTGAGACTTTAGAAACCGCTGAAAAGATTATCTTCCCGTTGGTCGAAAGCCTTATGAGTCCAGCTGATAAATTCTCCGAGTGGGCTTCACAGACCCGTAAGCGTAGCGACCTTGCCTATCAGCGTGCCATGACCGCGTTGTGCGGGCTTATGGCGAAGAACATCACGGTTGACATCAAAGGCGAATAATGAAGTCATGGGATAGCCTGCTTACTCCCGCCGAGCGGGAGGCGATGAAGAGTTACAAACAGAAGGAGGCGGCTCGCAAGCCGCTTCCGAGCGTTCACATCCTCGCCGAGCTTGGTGACTTGTATGGGTGGCAGGCTATCCGCGACGTGTTGGAAAACAACGTGTCTCCTTCCCTGATGATGAAACTGCTCAGGGAAGGGCGCCGTATCCGACGGCGGCGACTGGCGGAACAATATCTTATGACGTTCGATTGCATCGCCGCCGCGTTCAGCAAGCACGGCGACCGCAGGATTAACGCGATTATCAAAAAACTCGGGAAGGACGTGTGATGGCAGACTCGACACTGACTCTAGACGCCGAGATCAACACCGGCGATTGGAACGCTGGCGTAAAGGATATTCAATCGGGTAGCCGTCAAATCGAAGAGTCGGCGCGACATGCTGATGAAGCGTTTGGGAACGTTGATAAATCTTCAAGCAAGTCTTCCAGCGGGTTAGGGAAGTTCGGTGCCGCCGCCGGTGCCGTTGGCGGTCTTGTTTCCTCGGGTATCGGTATGGCTGTGGACGCCATCGGTGATCTTACCGGAGACATTATAGAAGCCTCCGACTCTGCGGACAAGTTCAAAAGCACGCTGAACTTCGCAGGACTGGATACGGGTACGATTGACGCGCTCACCGCCAGCACTCAGACTTACGCCGACCAGACTGTTTACAGCATCAGCGATATTCGCAACGTGACCGCACAGCTTGCCGCGAACGGAGTACAGGGCTTCGACAAACTAGCCGAGGCGGCAGGCAATTTAAACGCTGTCGCCGGTGGTAACGCGCAAACGTTCAGCTCGGTGGGTATGGTGCTTACGCAGACCGCTGGTGCTGGCAAGCTCACCACAGAAAACTGGAACCAGTTGGCCGACGCAATCCCCGGCGCGTCGGGCAAGCTTCAGGAAGCGATGCTGAAGAACGGTGCTTACACTGGGAACTTCCGCGACGCGATGGAGAAAGGCGAGATCAGCGCGGAGGAATTCAACCAAGCCATAATGGACTTGGGTATGACGGACGTTGCGAAGGAAGCCGCTACCAGCACCAGCACCATTGAAGGTGCAATGGGCAATCTGGAAGCGTCCGTGGTTGGTGTGGGTACGACGATTCTTGACCAGTTCAAAGGCCCGTTGACATCCGGTATCAGCATGTTGGCGCAGAAAATCAGCGGACTTAGCGGCGTGTTTACGGGACTAGTGCAGACTATCGGCCCGATTCTCTCACAAATCGGCACAACGTTCCAGACAGCGTTTCAACCAGTTGTGGGAATGGTGCAATCTCAGTTGCTTCCGGCGCTCCAGCCGCTTATGAGTGCCTTACAGAATATCGGCAATGCCATCATGCCTGCAATCCAGCCCATCGCATCAGGGTTAGCTACCGTGGCGAGCATCATCGTGCAAACTATGAGTGTCATCTCAACTGCCGTAACGCCGGTGATTAATAACATCGCCTCGTCGATTCAGACGGTGCTTCCGGCGCTCCAGCCGCTTATGAGTGCTTTACAGAATCTCGGTAATGCCATCATGCCTATTATCACGGCCGCAATCCAGACCATTGCACCAGTGTTGTCTACCTTGGTGAGCAACATCGGGCAAACTATGAGCGTCATCGCGACTGCTGTAACGCCTGTGATTAATAACATTGCTGCGTTGATTCAGGCCGTGCTACCCGCCATCCAATCAGCGTTCCAAATCTGTGGTTCTTACATTCAAGGCGTCATCAACGCGGTTTTCCCATTCATCCAAACGATTGTCACATCCGTTATGAACGTTATTAACGAGATAATCACCACCGTATTGGCAGTGATTAACGGTGATTGGTCTGGAGTATGGGAAGGTATCCAGAATATCGTTTCCAGTGTTTGGAACGGTATCCAAAGTATCGTTTCCGGTGCCATCAATGCAGTGTCAGGCGTCATATCAAGCGTGTTGAGCGGTATTAGCGGTATTTTCAGCAGTGTGTGGAACGGCATCAAGGGCGCGGTAAGCAGAGCATGGAGTGGTATCACCAGTGCTGTCAGCAGTGGTGTAAGTTCGATGATGAATTTCATCACTAGTATCCCGAGCCGTATTATGGGCGTGTTTAGCGGAGCTGGATCATGGTTGCTGAGTGCAGGCAAGAACATTATTCATGGTCTGATTAACGGTATCAAGAACGCCATTGGCGGAGCCATCTCAGCAGTCAAAGACGCTGTTGGCGGTATCATCGATGGGGCTAAGAGCCTGCTGGGTATCGCGTCCCCGTCTAAGGTATTCGACCGTGAGATAGGTAGGATGATTCCGGCTGGTCTTGGACGTGGCGTATCTGAGAACGAGCGTGCGGCCACTCGTCCGGTGGAAGACATGGTGAATTCTCTTCTGCCGTCGTCCATCGTGACGCCCATGCCAGTTATGTCTAGCCCGGCGCCTGTGAACATGAACAGTGGCCCGCGTGTGAGCGCGCCTATCACGGTGAACGCGCTTGACCCGAACGCGGCCGCTCAAGAGACTGTGAGGGTGATTAATTTCCACTACGTGTGATGTGACAAGCCGCGCGGGTAGACTGAGGGTATGGCTATCTTTACCCTTGACCCGCGCGATGTCCGTTTGACCCTGAACGGTTTCCCCTTGTATGGGACTGACTCATACGGGTGCGAGTGGCATGTGACGTTTCAGAATGTTTCGGGATTGTTCGACGGTGTTGGTTCGACCTTGCAGACCAAAAACAAAGCATGGTCGGATGGCTGGTTTAGCAATATTCCAGTGGCTCAGGGTCGCTCGATCAGTGTTGAGGGTCATATTATCGGCAAATGCACGGAAAACTGCATCAACGCTTGGGATGCGTTCAAACGTTCGTTTAATATCACCAGTCAGTCGCTTGTCGTGGAGTTGGGGAACATCAGCCGTCAGGTGCAGGTCATGCAATCGTCTTCCGCTCCGCTGGTGGAGTGGGCTGGTGTGAACATTCTCAAATTCAGTATCGGGTTGACCGCTTTGGACTCGTATCTTTACGATACGCAGTCGGTGAACGGCAATACTGGTTTGCCGCACACTCAGGGCGGTATGACGTTCCCCTATCATTTCGAGGACATCGATACTGGCAGTGAATCAACGTGGGTGTGGTCTGAAACAATCGTGTCGGGTAGCGTGCCCCTCAATAATACGGGTAGTGCTCCGAGTCCGGTGACTATTCGTATCGATGGGCCTGTGGTCAATCCGCAGGTTGAGCATAGTCCGAGTGGACATATCATGGCGTTTGATCTCAGTTTGGGTGATAATCATTACATTCTTATCAACGGTGCCACGCATGAGATTCTTATTGATGGCACCGATCCGGCACGTGGCAGTGTGACCAGACGAGAATGGAGTTACGCGGAGTTAGGTGAGAACATTTGGATGTTTAGTGCAGAGAAACCATCTAATAACGCACGGATGACGGTCACGTTCAACCCGGCTTACATCTAAGGAGGTGCTGGATGCCTTTTATTTCTAACCGATTGCCGCAGTCGAACGGCTTATACTCGGACACGGCGCGTGTGCTGTGGCAGCGTTCCGGCTTGCAGTTCGTCGCCGTCACGTTGAACGACGGCACGGTGATAGCCGAACTCCCCGACCTGCAATTAACCCACCTGACGTACCGTTTCGAGGAAACAACCAGCGAAACGGCCACGCTCCCGTGGCGCAATGCTCCACGAAACTGGGATGAAGCCACCACCCCATATCAGGGCGCCATACTTCTGGTGCGCGAATCCACTGTGTTGTGGGGCGGTATCGTGGTCAAACGCGAGCGTGCAATGCGCGGAGACGGATTAACACTGACGTTGGCAACCGTCGAACACTATCTCGATAACGTGTACGTGCAGGATCATACTTATACGAATCGTGACCAGTGCGAGATCGTGGAAGACCTCGTAACCACCACGCTTAAAAACCACCGTTTCAATCTCGTTGTCGAAGCGTCCCCGAGTAGCGTCAAACGTGACCGCACGTATGAGGCGGAAAGCGACAAGACCCTGCTAAGCGTGCTGCAAGAGCTTGCCAACGTGCTGAACGGGCCGGAATGGTGTACATCATGGCGTGCCATCAACGACGGGCATTATGAACCTGTGATGACGGTCGCCGACCATATCGGCTCCATCACGCCAAGCACGACATTCGATGAAAGCGTTATGACCACGTTCACCCTGTTGGAGGATTACACGAACGGGTATGGCGCTAACGCGGTAATGGCTGTGAGTACGGCTGACGCTGGAGACCGCCCGCAGTCCGATTGGATGATCGCAGACCAGCCTAACAGGCCCATGCTGGAATATGTGTTCCAACCGTCCACCAGCATCACGAACAAGAGTACGCTGAACGAACACGCCAAGTCGTCGCTGTTGCAGATGCAGAACGGTACCCAGACCATCACTATGGGCTTGAGTCTGCTTTCCGCTCCAATGGTGTATGAGGAATGGAAGCCGGGCGACCTCATATCGTGGACAGTGGAGGAAGACGCCGAGCATTTCCCCGACCATAATCACGGTACCGCCCGTATCATCGGGTACGAGATAGATTTTAGTCAGGCGTGGACCATCACACCTATATTGCAGCAGGAGGACACGAATGCCGAGCAAATTCAAGTTCAGTCTAGATAGCGCGGACGCTACAGCACGCCAGTTCTCGGACATTAAACGCCAGTTGCAGGAACTGCCGCCGAGCATCGTCAACAGCGTTAAACCTATGGTCGATCAGATCACGAAAATGTATGAGGAAGTGCAGACGCTGACGAACAATCTTGACAAGCGTGTGCAGGAAAGCATCACTCGCAACAGCTATACCCGTGCCGAGATTGACGTTAAAACTCAGACGTGGAACTGGGGTGTATTGGCTCCCAATCGTGGTGGTACTGGTATCGCCAACGCTTATAACAATGTGTTTGCGTCAGGCTCTTGGCGCGCGGTGTGGGTGTTGTCTGACGGTACTATGGGCACGGCTCAGTCGATTCGTGCAGTGAAGACCGATATCGTGGACGCGGACGACTATATTCCCGTTGCCGCTCTCCGCAAGGTGAAGTGGTGCATATATCGGATGAAGGATGATAAGAACCTGAATCTTGATGACGCGCAGCCGTTGGTCGGCATGATCGCCGACGATCTGGATGAAAACGGATTGGGGTTCTTCTGCGAATACGATGAAGACGGCACGCTGGTAGGTATCAACTACCCCATGCTTGGTGTGGCGGCGCTCCGACTCGCTCAACAGGTAGCGGATGAATTGGACGCGCTCAAAGCTAAGGTTGATGCTCTATCCACTGACAAAGATAAAATGGTCGTAGACGATTCGGAGGAATGATTATGGCTATCATCATGCACCCGCTTACCGCGAAAAACGGTTCCCCGGAGTATACGGCGGACGATTACAGGCATGCCATTAACCCTCTATTAGTACCGTCCGATGGTACTGCGTTCAACGGTTTGTCTGGCATCCGTTACGGTTCCCCGAGTCCTCTGGTCACGGTGAGCGGCCTGACTGTTACGGTCAAGCCTCATTGCGGTACCATCAGCCCGTGGGACAGTCTCGGAGCGTACACTTACGCCATTACCACCAATACGACCGTGCAACTGGCGGACTCCACCAACGGTTACAAGATCGCGGTTACGGTGGAAGACCCTTCGCAGTCTCATGGTACGACTCCGCGCGGCCAGCTCAAGGTGTTTAGTGCGGGTACGCCTGACTCGAATATCAACGGTCTTGTGATTGCCGAAGTGAACGCTGGTGTGGTGTCTGATGTGGCTCCGATGATTCGTAACAGCGCTATCCTGATGGCGCATAATCTTGAACAGCTTAACACCATTGACGCGGTGGATGGGCAGGAGGCTGTGACTATTGCCGATAATGCCCATTATGTATGTGCTGAGGGCCAGTGGGTTGCCTCGTATTACTATCAGCATTGGACTAATTGGGATTTGTTCATCAATTATTTGGCGCGTATTGTCCGCGTCGAATGCAATGGCGCGAAAACTGGCTCAGGCTCGTGGGATACTATAAATGCTCCGTTCAAGGTTCCAGATAAATGCGTTCCAAAAAGAAAGTTAAACACTTCAGTGGTTGTCCAGAACGGAGGTTCCGTTACGAAAATGTTATCTGTTGACACAGATGGGACTGTTACGTTGTCTAATCAGGGCGGGGCAGGTTCGGCGAATCCTTGTTTGGGTGGGATAACGTATATTTACTAGTCAATCTTTCCTGTTTTCAGTTAGATTCTACACAGTTGTATGTGGTGGCAGAATGCCTCACATACAACGTCGGGGCATGGAGTACTGCCGCGTTTTCGTACACTATCAAGTGACAGTTAGTTTTCGCCTGCTAAGTCTTCAAGCGATGCAATACGGTCGCGTAGATCATCAGGCAACGACGGTTTAGGATAATTCTCCAAAAATTCAGGTTCGATAATCTCGCAGAACTTCGACAGCCAGTGTCCCAACGCGCGAATATACCCAGTCTCAAGGTCAATCGTGTATTGCATCTCATCACGGGTCTTGATTAGTGCGCTTATTTTCTGGTCTTGGGCGTCGATCTGCCGTTTCATGTCCCCTTGAGCGGACACTAAAGCTTGATACGCGCTGGTCAAGTCTGATCTACGGTTGGCTAGCCATGTTATGAGTCCTCCGAGTGCTACGCCGCCTACGCCGATGATTGCCGTGAGAATTTCCATCATGATTTCATCTTAGACCGTGAAGATAATATCCATTATCATGAACAGTGGAACATGGGATGATGTCGTTTATCATGTAAAGACGGCAATTGGGAGATGTGGATTAACTTTGGATGGTAACTACCACGGCACAATTTCAGTAGGCCCGTATATGACACCCAATGACGTGTTCCGCCCATTGGTGAGCTTCGTCGTTCCGATTCCGGAGAATATCGAAGTGCGAGCAAAGGGCGGTATGCCACTATAACGAGATTACAGGTTCCGGTTAATCCTAGTTACGGTGAACTCCGTAAAACCGCCGACAGCCGAAACGAAATTATCCCCCATACCCAACGAGATAACAGTGTTATCCGGGATATTGTAGACAACGGTCGGAATGCTTAATGCCGTATATTCATGCCAGTCACTCTTTGAGAACGAAATATGAGTGTCGATGTACTTGTTCCATACGTTTCCGGAGTACCGTCGAAACCACACCGTAGGTTTGTCTGTATGATCGTACTTGACGTTAAGGAATGCGCTAAGCATGTACCATCCACCGTGCAGAATATGGCAGCAGTTTATGTTTCCGAACTTCGCCAATTCCACGTTTTGAGTGCGTCCGAACGATGTGACGCGGGACGAGAACGTAAATTCATACCAGTTGTTAGAATTCATGTATCCGACGGTTTTGAACGTGTCCGACGAGTCAAATAACTGTGAAGAAGCCCACGTTCCATTGTTTCTGACATAATGGGCATTGTCGACCATAATAATATCGATTCGTTCGATGATAAGATGATCTTATGAGACGTTTCAAACGGTGTCTGATCCTTGTATTGCTGTTCGCCGTCGTCTCGTTGATAGTCCACGTCCTGATGACGGCCTACGCCGTTTTATGCATGGCGTGGCTGTTCTTCTACACAATCAATCTATAGGAGGAATTTCGATGGCTTTGAACGGTATCGACATTAGTAATTGGCAGGCTGGTATCGACTTGTCTGCCGTACCGTGTGATTTCGTTATTAGTAAGGCGACGGAAGGGTGCTGGTATGTGTCAGCTGATTGCGCTCGACAGGTGGAACAGGCGTTAAGTCTGGGAAAGTGCGTGGGCGTCTACCATTACGCCAACGGCGGTAACGCCGTCTCCGAAGCTGACTTTTTTGTGAACAATTGCGCGAATTGGGTCGGCAAGGTCGTATGGTGCTTGGACTGGGAGCAACAGGGTAACGGACTGGTCGGGTCTGGCGCGTCTGCTCAGCAGTGGATTAGGTCGTTCTGTGACCGCGTGTACGAGCGTACAGGCTCCCAGCCTATCGTCTACGTGGGAGCGTCCATGCTTAACGACGTGCAGAACATTGGTGATCGTGGATTGTGGGTAGCCCAGTACGCGAATATGGACGCTACTGGGTATCAGGATACGCCGTGGAACGAGGGCGCATATGCGTGCGCTATCCGCCAGTATTCGGGTAATGGTCGTCTGCCCGGATATTCAGGCAGTCTTGACCTTGACAAGTTCTATGGTGATGTTGACGCTTGGAATGCGTATAAGGCTGGTCATTCGAGTGTGACCAACGTGCCGACCCCTTCCGCTCCTGCTCCGTCTACTCCCGCGTCTGGCACGTACACTGTGCGCTCTGGTGACACGTTGAGTGGTATCGCGTCGATGTATGGGACTAGCTGGCAGGTGCTGGCGCAGATTAATAATCTGTCTGACCCGAATCTGATTTATCCGGGTCAGGTGCTGAAACTGCCGGGCGGAGCACCGTCACTGTCCGTTACACCGTCACCGTCCGTTACGACGTACACTATCCAGCCCGGTGACACATTGAGTGGTATCGCCGCCCAGTACGGTACCAGTGTTTCCAATCTGGTGGCGTTGAACGGTATCGCCAACCCTGACGTGATCTACGCGGGCCAGACAATCCGCATCAAGTAGACTATTCGATAGGAGGTTTATTATGAGCATTAATACTGGTGAGCCGACCAAGGACACCGAGATCAATAACGAAGTGGCGGACGGCAATGATAATTACGTGCCGACGTTCAACGCAGCGACTCGTAAGTGGGCGTATCTGGTTTCCGGACTGGTTGGTATCGCCGGTGCGGTGCTGAGTTTCGTGAGTGCCGTGCCGGACATGCCGTCGTGGGTGGCTGTGCTGGGTGGCGCTTGCGCTCTGGTCGGCTCCGGCGTGGCGGGAATGTTCGGCGTCCACTACGCAGGCATCTCCAAGTGAGGTGATGATGATGATTGCATTGCTTGAGGTCAATCAAGCAATCATGCAAGGAGCATAACCAATGTTCGAAACATTCCAAACCATCATCAACGCCGGAGGCTATGACCTCGCTGACCTCACCGGGCGCCTCAAGACCATGTACGTGATGGGCGAACTCACCGAGCAGGAGATGAAACAGCTACTCGAACAGGCGCAGACGAACGCCAAGCCCGACGATTCCTACGCCCCATTGGCCGAGCGCGTGAAGGCCATAGAGGAATGGGAGACAACCGTCGAAGAGCGTCTGAACAAGCTGGAAGCCGATTCTCCGACCGAACCCGGCGAACCAGAGAAACCAGCCGACAAGTGGCCGGAATACAAGCAGCCTACCGGAGCGCACGACGCCTATCACGTAGGCGACAAAATCACCTACAACGGGAAGCACTACACGTGCATCTACGACGGTTGCGTGTGGACCCCGGACGCTTACCCGCAGGGGTGGCGTGAGGAAGCGTGAACCACATCTACACTGGTGTTTCCAAGTGGTAGACTGGTGTTGCTCCTTTCGAGCGATGGTGTGATGACCGATTAAATTAGCCCGGCACTGGTCTTGATGACTAATGCCGGGCTAGTTTTTTTTAGTTGTTTAGCAGATACTCACGGTTCCTGTATTCACTTAATGCTGGAACGGTTTCTGGATGATCGTTGTAGGCGCTGACCAGCCATCCTTTTACGTATGATTCCTTTGGGTGGGCGTGGATGCGTGCGTGGCATCCCATAGTACCCGAGCCGCAGACGGTAATCAGGTTGCTGGGTAGGTTTAATCCTTCCCAAGCGTGTGAGCGCATACGCCTGTGGTGCATGTTGAAAGCGGAGGAGCTCAACGTTCTCCCGCAGATGAAGCATCTGCCGTGGTCTCGGTGGAACACTTTCATACGGGTTTCGATATCAGGGTCTGTTTTGCTCACTCGGATACTCCTTCGCAGTGGAAGAAGTACAAGGTTATCGGGGAGACGAGTTTGAAGAAATATTGCCTATCGGTGTCTGTCTTGCATTCATGAATGGCCGTGATCTTAACGCCTTCAACGCTGCCCAGAACGTCGTAGAGTTTGAGGAACGCTTTGGCGTCTTTAATCCCGATTTGTCCGAACGTGAGTTCCTGTCCGAGTCCTTGGGTGTCGATGATTTCTTGTGCTTGTGGGGTTTTCTGTAAGAGGTTGATGATCGAGGTCAGATAGTTGATGGTATTCATTGTTGCTCCTTTGGTGTGATGATGATTGGATTAATCGTGCAAGGTTCTAGTCTTTGGTCAGGATGTCATAGCCGAGTTGTTCGGCTAGTCGTAACCGGTATTGTTTTTGTGGTTTGCGGCGTCCGTTTTCCCACATGGCTATTACGTTTGGGCTGGATACGCCGATTCGTTCGGCTAGTTCAGCTTGTGAATATCCGTGGCGTATCCTCCAGTATTTGATGCACTGGCCGATGGTTACGCGGTCGCTGATGGTCGTATAGTCAACTGGGATGTTGCCGATGTTCTGTCGTGTGAAGAACTGGCCGGTCTGGCTGTCCTGTTCCACGGTGACTTCTTGACCGTTGATTACGGTTTTGATTTTGTTTTGCTTGCGCATGTTTTACCTTCCTTTTTCTGTTTCGCCAAACAGCTCACTAATGGCTTCTCGACCGTCGTCGGTCAGCGCGACCCGCCAGCAATGACGGTGCTGACTGTTCACACCCTCCCGATCGACACGGTACACATGACCGGAACGCTCAAGCTCGATCATGCGCGTCCTCAATCCCTGCGGAGTATCGTCATACTTCGCTAAAACCGCCATACGTTCGATTTCCTCATGGGTAAGCGGTCGCTTAGCCACCCAAAGAATCAACAGCACATGCACCTGTTGTCTGCTGAACATCACGCCACCGCCGTTTCAGCCGAGTGGCGGAGGAACGCGGCCATGCCAGCGGCCACAATCAACCCGGCCACCCACTTGACTCCGAACCGTACCCCGTTGATCTTGGCTGCCATCGCCCATACCGGAAGCGACATCCACGGGCTGAGACACCAGCCGCAATAGGCGAGTTCTCCGAGACTGTCCACGTAATCCTTGGCCCACGTGGGGAGCGAGTTGGACAGGTTCTCGGTCTTTATGGTCAGCTTGTGGCGGAGCGCGGAGAACATATAGCCGGGGCCGGGCGAGAGCTGTATGACAGTGGTTACGTATCCAGCCGTGATTCCAGCCGAAAGCACAGCAGTCCACCAATTGCCATTAGTCTTCATCGGTTTTCCTTTCCTCGTGGCGACGCCAGCAGTGATACCGATTGTTGTAGTCCGCGTATAGGGTTTCGTAGAGTTGTTCCGCCTCGTTGGTGGCCTCGTCGTGGTCGAACCCGTGCTGTTGCAAGGCGTATTGAGCGGCACCGACCCAGATGGAGCGGCGCACGTGCTGATACCAACGGTCAAACAGTTTGCCGCACACCTTGTCATGCTTGTTGTCTCCGAGAAAGTCGGCAACGCTCTCCACCACGAACTTACGCAGAGTGTTTACGGTGATATGGTTACGGTCGAACAGTTCCAGCACGTCGCTGGTTAAAATGCTATTCTTCATTGGGTTCCTCCTCTTCTTCTGGTTCGTCGTCGTCCGCTAGGTAATCGTCAAGGCTGATGTCTTGCGGCTCGAAGTAAATCAATCCGTCCAGCAAGATCATCGGGTAGCGCACGATTACGCCTTGATCTTTGGCGATTGTACGTATCGCCCGGGCGGTGGAGCTGCCCGACGATACGATGCGGAGCCTACGCCCCATCTGTTGGGCGTACACGCGGCACGTCATCAGATAAACGGCGCTCTGCCGCTTGCATGTGGGGCATCCGTCGAATAGTGCGAACATGTCAGGGCTTTCCAGAATGGTTGCGGTCTTCATCAGAACGTCACCCCCAGAGCGTCGGCCAGCACATCGGAGATATGGAGCGTGGCCAACTGGCAACGCTTATGGTTTTCGATCTTTTCGGTGATGTCCTTACGGTACACGGGGATGACCTGATGGTTTGCAGTTCCGACCACGCGCGGGTCAAACATCGAGAAATACAGGACTTCCAGCGAATCGCACACCACGAAGTATTGCAGCACCTGTGCCTTATACTGGTCGGGGATGAAGTCGAAGCCGGTCGCCTTGGAGTCCAGAGTGTACTCGGGCAATACCTGTTCAATGACGTCCACCAGTTCGGGTTTCAGGTTAACGATATGAGATCGCATGGCGTCCGTGTGCATCATCCACGGCACTACCGTCTGCAAATGGTAGGCTGAGCCGAGCGACTTGCATTCGATGGCCCATGTCGGCTTCTCAGTGTTCTCGTAGGCGTCTGGACTGCACGCGATACGGTTGTCGTCGTCACTCTCCCAGATACCGCAATCGGGGACGCAATCGACGGGGTTGAAGCCAAGCGTTTTGAGGGTGATCTGGATGTTCTCGGGTTCGAGACGGTGGCCGCGTTCCATCGGCGGTTCACCGTCCGCTGGTTCGGCCCACAGTTCCGCTAGGAACTTCCAGAAGTCCACGCCGACCTTAAGCCGCTTGTTCTTGGCTTCGGCGTTCACGATCTTCTTATCGTAGTTCTGGGCCTTCGTGTAATACTCGTTGGCTTTGTCTGGCGTCTTCGCCTTCTTCGCTTGTTCCAACGCCTTGTCTCGGTACTCTTTAAGTTCCTCTACGTCGGTCTGAACGTAGTGTTCCAAGGCGAGTCCGCCGCTTTTGGTGCCGGTGATACGGCCCACTCGTTCGTCGAGCCATGCCTCGGTTTCGTGGGCTTGAGATACATTGATGATCTTCATTGTGGTTGTCCTTTCGGTTGGGTGTGGGCGGGTGACGAGTCCCGCCCACAAGTCTTCTATCTTGAATATGGAATGTGATTACTGATAATGGTTTGTGTTCAACTCCTTTTCACGCCTCGCTTTCGCAGTCGGAAAGGTCAATATCAAAGCAACGCGCAATATAATCGAAGTTCTCACGCTGCTCATCAGCCGTCAACGCCCGAACGAGATTATCCAGCAGCGTTTCCGCGCCGAGCGAGTCAAGCAGCTTGTCGAAGGCAAGTTCGTTGTCAAACATTTCAGATACTCCATTCCAGCTCCCTTATTAGAACAAGAGGGCTTATAAATCGGTTTGTTTTAAGCAAAACCCCAAAAGTGCGCCAACGCGAAATGCCACTTACATTCGGTTGACGGCGTTCATCAGACTGTTCAGGTCGGTTTGCGTGAGTCCATTCCATCCCCTGACCCGACGTTTCAGAGTGCCGTTGATGAAGTCTCCGCGCTCCGCAGATGTGATATTGTGCGCATCCATAGCCTTGACCAGATCGGCGTACTGTTCGGCGCTGATCGCACGGTCTGCGGTCTCGTAACGCTGCTTGGCATATGCGCCGTCGTCGTCCTTATCGGGGAAGATGCCCAACACCGCGTAGAGACTATAGCGGCGGGCGTAAGTGATCGCGCTGCCTACCTGCTGCGGGTCGCCTGTCACGAAGAACGGGTAAGAGCAAGCCACCATTTGTTCTTCATTATCGAAGATAATGGTCTCTACTGTTCCGATGGACTGTCGCGCTTCTCCCGTGTTGTTGAACGTGACGCGCTGGCTGAATGCCAGCCCGTGTTTCTCGAAAACGGGTTTGATGGTCTTGAGTATCGTGGCGAGGTTGAGATACTTGTAAGTCCGTTTGCCTGCCTGCGCGGTTTCGTCGGTGACGAAGTTGGGGACTTCGTTGAGGACTTGCATGAACTTGTTACTGAGGTTATTGGTTGCCATTACATTGTTCCTTTCCGCTAGTAGTGTGATGATATGATCAGTATATCATATGTTGTTTGATATTGCAAGTTAAGAAAAAGGCGTCTCACCCCAGTCTTAAAAGACGGGGCTTGCGCCGCCAATTTCGGTCAGATTGGCCATGCCTCGCCGTTCGTCAAATACACATTATCCGCGTCCCCGTTGTCGAACTGGGCGCCCAAAAGCCCGTCCAGCATTGGCATCCCGCCGAGATTGTACGCCTCAACGAAGAATTCGAGGCGGTTCGGCTGATTGCCTTCAAGCACGTACATAGTGCTCGCCCACTCGGTCTTCCCGTTACGTTCCTCATAATCCCGGAATGCTTGCTCGTACACGTCGGCGTCAACGTACCCGTAATCTCCGATACGCCAGATATCGTCTGTTTCGGTGTATGTGTCGAAGTCGCGGCATTCGGGGATTAGACGGTTATCGATGCTGCGAATCATGTCGCGGGCCTGATCGAGAGTGATTTCCGTAGCGTTTCCCATTTCTGTTCCTCCTTTGCCTTGTCAGAAGGCGCGGTATTCGAAGCCGTCAACGCCGACGAATACTTTTGCGACAGTGTGATGCGATTCCATCTGGAATTTCTGCTTAAAGGTTTCGTACAGCGTCGTGGAAAACTTTGTATAGCTTTCGCACTCCAGCATCTGTGCAGCCATCTGCTCCAGGGTCAGGTAGCGGTTCTCGTAGCAGAGCCAAGCGTATTCCTCCCATGTTTCGTTCCGAGCTTCCCAGATCAGCTTGGACAGTTTGTAGACTGGGATGTACCCGTAGAGTTCGTGATGGTAGTTGAAGCCGCACCGTTTGGGCTCCTGAGTCCAGTGGTCTTTGGCAAGGTGGATGACGCGCTGGATGCCGCCGCGAATAGTCTGGATATATGTCTCGTTCATCGTGTCCTCCTTGGGAATAATGCAAGCCTATTGGTTTGATATATTTATTATATCACATTGTGTCTTATGATGCAAACAAAAAGGCCGGGACTCGCCCGGCCTGTAATCACTCTTCCTCGGCGTCTTTCCTCGCTATCTCGATGATCTTGGATACCGCAGCAGCCATATTCTTGATTCCGTTACGTGAAGCGAACGATGTCACCTGATGCACGAACTCGTCGTACAATTCCATAGGCGCCAACCCGAGCATATCCGAGTTGCAATCATCCACGAACTGTTCAAGTTCTTCGTATTCGCGGGTCAGAAACAAAAACTCCACGTCCTTATACTCGTACTTCACATTCAAACCGTTCAGGTTGACTTGCTGCGGTTCGACGTGCGGTAGGCTGTCCTGATCGAGTCCGCTCAGCAACAAGTCGTCTACGTTGTCCATCTGAGTGACCAGCTGCGCCAACAGCTTTTCATCCGCGTGGCCGGTGAGTTCGTTGGCGGCAATCTGCTTCGCCGTTATGGTGGAACGTGTCATAGGCTTCGTGTCCACGATAACCGGGATACGTTGGATACCAGCACGCGCTGCGGCACGGGTACGATGATGGCCGGAAACAATACTTATCGGCCCTTCTCCGTTCGGTTGCGAACAGTACGGCAATGACTCCAACATCCCCCGTAGCTTGATGTTCTGGGTCAGAGCATCGAACTTACGCGGTTCCATGACCTGCGCGTTCAGGTCTTGTTCCTTGAGATTGATCACGTCAACCCACTTGATTACCAAACCGTCGGCTATGGTCATTTCTTGCGACGTGTCGACATCAGCCATTATTTCCTCCTGTTCTCCTTGGCTAGGAACTGTCCGAGAATGTTCCTTAAGCCGATCTCTTCGTGCCAATCGCTCTTATACTGCAATTGGTACTGTCCATTCTTACGGTCACGTCTGTCCAGTTTCATCAGTCCGCGAAGTCCCTTGGCTTCGGGATATCGCGTGTACTCAACGGTTGCCAGCCCATCGCACGCATCGACGAGTATCTGTGTCTTGGGCGTCGCGCAGAGCTGGAACGTGGAACGACGTAACGCTATCATCGTGACCAGCTTCGTAAGCCGATACCGTTCGTGGGATACCCCGAATGCTTGACGCAATACCGCGTAGCGAATCGTGTACATGGGATTTGGCAAACCATATCCGATGATCCCGGCAACGTAACCGTCGATTAGTACGAGAACACACATCGGGCTCACGTTTCCCGATATCCTATGCCGCATCACTTGCAGATATGAGTCTTGGGCCGCGCTATCGCGTAACGGTACGACCTTGATTTCGGAACGTTCGGTAATCTGATGATCTCTAGGCAATATCGGTATCGGTATCTCCGCCGATTTCGACGACGCCACAGTCACCATGTTCCCGCCGACAAGACGTTTGACCTCGTTCGGACGGTTGGAATTCATGTAAATCACACTGTCCAACCCCAGACGCCTAGCGTAGACCGGGCTATCAGTTGCGGCGTTTCCGGGCGTTTGCTGCTGCTGGCAGATCAGCAACGCCTTACGCCCATCGAACAGCTTACAGAGCTTGGGAATATCAACGGGAGCGTTAAATGCGTTGTATTCAGGTTCCGCCCATTGGAACCTCCCCCCGGTCTCGAAGAACTTTTCATAAGCTCCCGGATACGTAGGAGGATTGGCGAACACGATGGTGTGCGGGTCATCCATAATGCGTTCCGCATACTTCATCGGGTCGGTGGGCTCGTATCTCAGCCCCCCCAACTTGACCATATTCGCTGCGATTCGCTCCCGTAGCTGGCCGACGTGTTCCGAATTATTGATGTCAAGATCAGCCAGAAGTTCACGGTAGTAATCGACATCATCGTGCTTGCTGAGACGCATACGATATTGCGCTATGATTACGGCAGCCGCGTCATCCGCAGCGTTCCCGGAGAGCGAGACTGGTGAACCGTCAACGGTTGCCCGCATTTCGGTGAGAGGCGTCCCGCTGTACGCATATCCGAGCGCTGCGGTGTACGCCCACACGTCGCACGCCTCGATTTGCTCCGGTTTCCAGCCGTTCTCCACGGCGACCATGCAGTTGGCGAAGGCTCCGGCGTACAGTTCGACGTATCGCGTATACCCTGACGCGGGTGCCTGCCTAAACAGATTCCCGTTCCAATCACGTTCGGGCTTATCCCAAGTGTTGAGGAACAATATGGACGGTGAGTTGAAACCTGCCATCAGACCGCCCCCCAAGAGTCGAACTTGGCGCCTCCCAATTCGAGATTGGGCGCTCTATCCGGTGAGCTAGGGGCGGAATAGCAACGGTCATTAGAATAGCACATTTTGGGCGGCCTCCAAACCTTTTTGTAATTCCTTGACTTCTTCACCGGTCTTTTCCTGCCACCATTGGGTGAAAATCGTTCGGTGGCACAAGCCTTTTCTTACGTCATCGAAGCATAGAAGCACGATGTCTTTACCTCCGTTGAGTTGCGATATCGTTTCAAGTTCCGTTCTGATGCGGGCGACCCCGTGTGAGTCCAGCATGGCACGATACCGTTCGGTGAATTCTTCGTCGGTTCCCTCCATGAACCATCGGCCCGGCGTCACTGTTTTCGCCGATGCTGCGATTGTGTATGATAGCCGCCATCGTGGCGAACCGTACGTTATGCGTACCGGTATGCCTTGTGACGGGGTGAAGTCGTGGTATCGGTTTGTGTAGATCTTCATATGCATCCTTTCTTTCTATGCAATGTGTGATATAGATATTATATCACACTGTTGGTTCTTGTTGCAAATTGCCCACATTCTTAACTTCGTCTGGGAAGAATTCCATTTCCAAAGCCTCCACACCACCGGTGGCACCCCAATACGCACGCCTCGCACGCAGAACCGTCGCCACATCGCCGGACATGGAATCAGGAAGCCTATGGGCCATCCAATCCGACAGCTTCGCTTCGCTCCGCTGTTCCCGCTTCTGAACCCTCCAATTAACCGGGTCGGCCAGCCACACGGGCAGAGTCCGCACGTACTGCAATGGCGTACCCTCGCACGATTCCACGAAACGCTTCGCCGCCCTCATAAGCGCGTCGGCACCGACTTCATCGAACGCCTGATTAAAGCACTGAATGAATTCGTTTGACACCCTGCATTTCTTCGGCCACAATCCCATAAGCGGTTTAAGGGTGTCCACTGAATGGCAGGAGACTGTGATTTTTTCTTCGCCGCGCGAGTATTGTTCTTGGGTTTTGTTCTCTTGGGTATTGTTCGTCAAAACCTCGTTTTGGGGTGGGTCAAAAGCAGGTTTTGGGGGGTCAAAAGCAGGTTTTGGGGTCGGTGCATGGTCATAACCCTGTTTTGGGGTGTCAAAAGCAGGTTTTGGGGTCGGTGCATGGTCATACCCCTGTTTTGGGGTGGGCTTCCACAGCGAGACGTGATACCGGTTGGCTCTGCCATCGGACTTGACCCGTCGGATATATCCAAGTTGTTCCAGCACGTTGAGGCTCTTGGATACCGTGGGCTGTGAGCAACGCGCGATCTTCGCCAGCCGCTCCAAGCTGGGCCAACATACGCCGGTGTTGTCGGCGTGACGTATCAACGCCATATACACCAGCAGGTCGTAGCCGCCCAACCGGTCATCATCCACCGCCCAATTCGGCAACATCGAAAAACCCGAGTTCTGTGCTATACTCATATCGGACACGTTTCCGCCTTTCTGTTAGCGCCTCCCTTCCGGTTTCATTGGGGAGGCGCTTACTTTATTCCTATTACTGTCTTATTTGATGTTGGTGCGCCAGTGCGCATATATATATTATATAGCTAGCACATGCTACTTGCAATCAAGAATAATCTGATGTATATTTAAATCATGTACGCTAAAAACTACACCGCAACGACGGAGCAGTACGCGGAACGCTGGCACCTCAACATCCAGACCGTCCGCAGATACTGCCGTGAGAAACGACTGCCATACATCAAGGTAGGCAACCGCTACTACTTCAACCCCGACATCACACCACTACCCGTAGGAACAACGATCAACGATGAATGACCCAAGAATCACCCTGCCGCTCGCACGCTTGGCGGCAGACCCCGAACGCAAACAGACCCGCAACGGCATCCCCTACATGCTTATCCGAGTCGCCGCCACAGGCGGACACATGGACAAGACCACAAAACAGTGGATAGACCACGACACCATGTGGGCGACCATATTCGAGTATGACCTGAGACTTGCGGAAACCTACGAACGCATGCTGCGCAAGGGCACACCTGTCCGCGTCGAAGGTGTCCTGAAATGGAAGACCGACACCGACAACCAAGGGCAGCCGCGCACCGACTTCATCATCGAACACGCGACCATCAGCCTCGCCATGCTCAAAGCCAAGAACCAGCAGCCTCAGCAAACTCAGCAGCCCGGCAACCAGTGGCCGGGAACCGACACGTTCGGCCCGACCAACTCGCTCAACCAGACCGACAACGAATGGGACGTGTACTAATGGCAGTGAACGTGAGCCAGAAAGACCAGACGCTCAACGAGATCATCGACTGGTGCGAACAGTTAGCAGCGGAAGGCCTGAGACTGGCGAGCGCTCTTCTAAGGCAGCATGACATGGACGCATACGGTGTCGTGAAGGGACAAGTCAACGCATACGAAAATACAGCCGACCACTGCCGTTCCATGCTCGGCTATTCCGGCTCCATGCCGTCCGAGGCGCCGAATCAAAGCGAGGACACGAAATGACGATTGACGAACTGCATGATTACTGCCGTTACCTCTTCGACGAGAACCATGTGCATGGCGTGCCTGACAAGTGGAGCGAAGGCTACGAGTTCGCGCTCAGCCTTGTCATGTTCAAGTGCCATAAGGGATTAACAGGCGAAGACCGCAAGACTGTAGCCGACTGGCGTGAAAAACATTGGAAGGATACGAAATGAGCAGAGCAATCCGATATGTAGAGTGCACCCACTGCGGCGAAACGGTGGGCACATATTACGTGACCTGCCCGTACTGCGGATACAGACTGGCTGTGCACAGTCTGCCACCAAGGGAGAAATGTGCGGACTGACCCAAGTCACCACCGATTGAAAGGAATTACCATGACCCGCTATCTCGTAGAGGACCAACAACTGCGTTACGCAATACACTCGGCCATCAGCGCTATGGACATTGACAAGCAAGATAAGAATTACATCATCGACTCAACTATCAAAGTCTCCGATGAAGTCCTAGAATTATTGGCCTCATCGAAGACCACCGAATCGGAACAAACCGAGAATCCCAAACAGGATGCTGGCCGTGAAATCGATACGAGCGCGTACCCATTTATCCAACTAGAGGCAGACGAACTCGTCCGGATGATCTGTGACGCCTACCAAACCGGCGTATTTTCAGGAAAGGAGCAATCATGAAATTCACGAAACGCGCATGCATCAAAGTTTGGCAGAACTGCCCCATAGACGACCGCGAAGACACCACCATAACCCTCTATGACTACGAGGACGCGAACGAACTCAACAGTATCCCGGTATCACTACTCTACCTGCTGGAATGCCATGCGTTCATCAACAGTATGGACGAATTCAACATTCTCGAATGCTGCCTTACAGCCGAATCGTTCGACCTCATAGGCTTCGTCAAAACCTACCGGGACATGCTCAGCAAAACCGGCGACTTCTGGACAGTCATGAAGTTCATCACCGCAAGCCCGAAACCCGTGGACGGTATCCCACCCGTCTCCTATTATCCTCGATGCGGAGCATTGCTCTGGCCGGACACCACACAGCGCTGCATCAACGGACAAACCCGAAAACGACGCCGAATATTACCGACGAATCCTCGAAATCTACAAGAACAACCCAGACCCGCTGTCCTGCCACAATTGCGGGCAACGCTTCAAATACGTCGGCCAAGACCAACTAGCATACAAGCACCACAGCAACCGTGCCGACATCCTACGCACGCTCAAACTCAAAACGGAAACGCAACCAACGTTCGACTTGGCGGAGCTTAACCAATGACCGGCGAACCATTCTCGTTCAGCCTGTTCATTCCCGGCATCCCTGCCAGTAAAGGCT
>OGPJ01000688.1_pt1 | contig 26038 bp, 19 predicted proteins | sample 1552831 | NCBI WGS metagenome assembly OGPJ01 (sample SAMEA2579914, study PRJEB22360) | human gut metagenome | biome: human gut; feature: human-associated habitat; material: faeces | place: Denmark | collected 2008/2010
GCAGCATTGCGGATGATGTAGGAACCATTGGTGGAGGGCTCTATGATCCACTTCTGATTGTCCTGATTCTTGGAACTCCAGATGCTCACGTTCGATCCAACCTTAGGGGAACTGGCCGCAGCATCGAGGATGAAGCGGTCGTTTGCCGCCGACTTGATGGTGTAGTAGCCATCTGCACCAAGCTTGAGGTACCACATCTGATTCGCGCCATTATTGCGCGTCCATATGGTTACATTTGACCCAACATTTGGCCTTTTCCCTGTCGCATCAAGCATAAAATTCGAATTGGTGACAGGGCTAAGAGCATACTGGATATTCTCCTTGAACGGGGAACTGAACAGCTTGTAGTCTCCGATCTTGATCGATCCAGAATAGCTGCCCGACTCCAACGCTTCAGCAACGAGAGAATAGGTTCCAGCCGCAGTTGGAACACGGTACTCTGAACCAAACTTTAGACGGTAGTCTTTGCCTTCAACGAGCGTTTTTCCTGATACTTTAATGACCACTGTTGGTTTGATTTCACGCCCAGAGACAACATTTCTCATCATGCCCTGCTTGCTCACTTGAGCATTCGCAATACTCGTTTTAGGGACACTCGTGGCTTGAATAGAGGATCGAGAATGTTCATTCTGCGACTGATCATCTACAGCGGTCGAAGACACCCCTTGACTATTGAGTGTAGTTGCTTGCTGAGTCTGATTCACCTCAGCAAGAGCAGGCGAAACAAGAGCGACTATTGAGAACATGAACGCGAACACAACCGTAGAAAGGACAAGACATGCTGTTTTCTTCATACATACCACCGTAATCGAAGGACTCAGATACTAGGTTTTTCAAAGTAAAGCATTTAAACTACAAAAAGCTCATTGAGCAGGGAAATATTATATACCCTAACCCTCTCCATCAATGACAGATCAGAAGAAAAAATGCTCAACAGAATAGAGCGCAGAAAGACAGCATTCTACGCTGGCTTAATATTCCACTTCTGGTTGTTGCCACCATTAGCGGTCCAGACGCTCACGTTAGCACCGATCTTTGGGGTGGCACCAGTGGCATCTAGCACGAGCTTTGAGTTGCCGACGCTCTTGATGATATAGGAGCCGTTGGCTAACTGCTCTATGATCCACTTCTGATTAGCTTGATTCTTGCTCGTCCAGATCGACACATTCGATCCTGCTCTTGGAGGGTTAGCAGCAGCATCTAAGATGAAGCTCTTATTAGCGGCAGAACGTATGGTGTAGTAGCCTTGGCTATCCTTCTGGATATACCATTTCTGGTTGGCTTGGTTCTTCTTCGTCCAGATCGACACATTTGCACCGATCTTCGGAGGATTTGCTGCGGCATCGAGCACGAAGCTTGAGTTAGAAAGAGAAGATATCTCATAGGTCTTATTAGCGTCGAAAGAAGGTGCGTTCACCGTAACGATCTTCCACTTCTGATTATTATTGTTCTGGCTCTTAGCGCTCCATACGCTCACGTTCGCTCCGCACTTAGGAGAAACCCCTGCAGCATCGAGCACGAGACTTGGGTTGGCAGCGTTGCGGATGATATAAGAGCCATTGGTGGAAGGCTCTATGACCCACTTCTGGTTATTCTGGTTCTTAGTGGTCCAAATCGATACGTTCGAACCTACTTTTGGAGGGTTAGCAGCAGCATCGATGATGAAGGACTTGTTCGCTGACGACTTGATGGTGTAGTAGCCATCATTGCCTAGTTCCAAATACCACTTCTGGTTGTTTCCCCCGTTGTCGTTCCAGATCGATACGTTAGCTCCGATCTTCGGAGGATTAGCAACCGCGTCAAGGACATAATTCAGGTTAGCAATAGGGGCGATCTTCACCTGTGTGGAAGATGAGACGGAGGGGCCTTGTACAAGCTTGAAGGTGTCTTTTGCTATTGTCTCTCCTGAATAATTACCCTTGCCCTTTACCTTGATCGTATAAGAGCCTGCAGCCTTAGGGGAAACAGGACTGCCCTTGCCGTTCAAGTAATACTCGACCGAATAATCAGTGCCATTCTTCAGGGTTATTGAGCCGTATTTGACCGTGATAGAAGGAACGATCACATTGCCATTCGCATTGCGGATCATCTGAGATGTGGTCACTGTTGCACTTGCTATCGACTTTCCAGCAGGCGCTGCATTGATCTTGAAAGTTGCGCTCTTGGTGCCTGTGTAGTTTTTTCTCCCTGTAATTACAACTGTTGCGATTCCAGCTTTTACGTTGTCCTTATAGGTAACTGCGTAATCACTCGCGCTAAGCGTCTTGCCACCCAGCTTGACCGTAACATTCTGTGTCTGTGCAGCTCCGTTATATGTTTTATCGGTAATGCCGCTCACTGTTGCAGAAGCAAGCGAAACGGGTTTGATCTCAAAAGTTGTTGAAAGCGAACCAGTATAGTTAGCGTTCTTGCCAACGATAGTCACATTTGCTGTGCCCGCATCAGTATGATAGGAATACGACAAATAATAGTCCGTACCTTTTCTTAATGTTTGATCTCCATAGGTAACAACAACATCGGGAGTACACTCACTTCCGCTATACGTTTGCGCAGGAATGCTTTTAATCACCACACCACCACTATTGAGGCTTTTCTTCGCAATGGAAAACTTGCGCTCAACTTGTCCTGAATACTCACCAATGCCAGTAATAATCATTGTGGCTGTATTAGTTCCCGCATTGATGTTGTTCTTGTAAGTGACCTCGAAGTCTTTTCCTTTCGTAAGCTCATTATCGCCATGAGTTACTCGTGGAACAGGACAAACCGCGCTTGCCGTATAAGTACATGACGAAGAAACATCACTGATCGTTGCATTGCTAACGCTCTTTCCGATGTTGAACGTTACCGTTCGCTCGCCAGAAAAATTACCAATACCTTTAACGGTTACCTGGGCCTGACCATTATCTATATTGTTCACATAGGCAAGCGTGAAATCGACATCCTTCACTAAAGGCTTTCCGTTAAACATAACCTCTGGCACAGGAGTAATCGCCTGACCTGTGTACTTTTGGCTCTCGATTGCTCCTATGCTTACCCGATCAAGAGAAGCAGGCGCAATACGAAAGGTCGCCCTTTTCTCCGATCCAATACCAGATGCAGGCTTAACGACTACCGTTGCTTCACCCGCATTAACGTTGTTTTGGTAGGCAAGCTGATAATCGGTGCCTTGTGAAAGCTTGACCCCATTAACAGTAACACTGATCGAAGGCGTTATTTCATTACCCATATAGGACTGATCCGCGATTGAGCCAATAACAGCCTGGGAAAGATCGGCTGCTCCAACCTGCACTTCTTTCGAAATAACTTCCGTCGTTACCTTTTTGTGAGTAGCAGTGATCGTAGCAGAGCCTCTTCCCTTCGCAGTAAGAGTTCCCGTGTTCTCGTCTACCGCAAGTACATTTGGATTGCTCGAGGTCCAGCTCCATTCAAATGCTGGCAATGACGAGCCATCATCACAGGCGATAGCGAGCGTAGCGCTTCCTGCAAAAGGAACGCTTTCCATATCAATGCGCGCGCTCAACACCTGGAGTGCATGATAGGCATCCACCTCACCATAGCCCGTTTCACTATCCCAGCCAGTATCTCCTAAGTCTGTTGCAGTTTGTTCGAGCAATGTTTGCGCGTTTTGAGGCGTTAAAGAAGGTTCGTATGCGAAAAGCATCGCAGCAACGCCAGCAACTGTCGGCGATGCCATTGAAGTGCCATTCTTAGAAACATAGGAACCTGTTTTTGAAGTGCTTAAAATATCAGTTCCTGGTGCTGAGATGTCTTTAGCGGTCGACCCTGCTGTATTGAAATTAGAGTTCGATGCTTTTGCTACCGAATAACGTCCAGCTGAATCGTTCGGTGTTCCGGCACTGTTCTTAAGCAAGTTGATAACGCTGAAACAATCAGAATAGTCTCCAGGGAAACAATCATAAGGTGGCGTTGCATTAGCCATCGAGTTGCCTGCTGCACATACGGTAAGAATCTGTTTGCTTTTTGCTTCGGTAATCTTGTCAAGAAGCGCTTTATCGTTCGCGGCGATATCACCACCTACAGCACCCTTGCCTCCCAAGCTCATGTTCACAACACGAACATTATGGGTTTGCGCAACGGTGCTACCATCGTTATCGTCGTCACCCATAAGCCACGCATATGCCTGAGCAAGCCATGCTGAGCTAAATGCACTTGAACCATTGTCCAGTTTGCTTGATTTAATAATGACCAAACCGGCATCATACGATGTGCCTGCAACACCAATGCCATTATCCGCATCAGCAGAAACGATTCCTGCAACATGGGTACCATGTCCACCAGGATCATCGTCGGTAACCGTGCTGGTCTTGTCTACTGAATTGTAAGTGTCCTTTATGTTAGCCCGAAGATCGTCATGGCTTGTCAAGCATCCCGTATCGATGACCGCAACCGACACCGCACCCTCACATTTTTTGATATTCCAAGCCTTATACATATCGAGCGAGTCAAGTGCCCATTGGCTGCTTGCCTGCGGATCATTGATCTTCGTTATCGCTTCTGTTCCTACCAGAGAAACAATTGCCTCGTTTGGCGAAGATAGCTCAGTATGAACGTTCGTTTGTTCTTCGGTAACCGCAGCTGCCTCTTCCCTTATGGTTGTTTCACGAATCGCGTCTTCGGGTTTTTCAAGGTCCTCATTTCTTGATTCATTGCCATCGCTGCAAGCCCATCGTTCTTGATTTTCTTCCTCATGAACAGTCTCTTCAGCAGGATAGTAAACATAATTGGGTTGCACTTCTAAGCCCGCACGTTCAAAAGAGGCTAATGCTTGTTCAATCTCAGTCGTATCGGAAATCTCAACTTGGACGAATCCAACAGATGTATCTTGCTCTGAAACACTCTTCGTACAAGCAAACTCACTATCTTCAAGCACTGCATTTATCTGATCAGGCGATTGTGAGTCATCAACGAAAATGAGCACTTTGCCTTTTTCATAATCCCCTAATTCAGGATCGCTTACGATTTCAAAAGGGTCAGACTGTTCTGCAGAGGGAGCATTTTCTGCCAGTTGTTCTGATGAAGCCTCATCCTCGGTTGCTGGCTGGTAAGCGAAGCTTGTGCCAAGATGACGGTCGAAAGCACCTACTCCAACAGCAAAAACAAGAATGCTTGCTAGGCATAGTGACAAAATCACGCCACGGAACTGACGTGTTCTGCTCCTCGTTTTTCTGTTCGCATCAAGGCGTTTTTTCATCCCAAAACCCTCTATCGCTTACACAAATAACGACAAAGAGAAATAATTGTATCGTGCTTGTTACCTGAAAGTCATATTCTTAAGCGTTTTTCCGCAGAAACACCATGTAAAGCAACGCATAATAGTCAACTTTTGTATAATGAAGTTCACTTGTCTAAAAATTTGAAAGAAAAGAGACGCGATGGCAGACAAAGTTGCGGTGCTCATCCCCTGCTATAACGAAGCGGTCACGATCGGCAAAGTGGTCGACGATTTCAAGCGCGTACTGCCTGATGCCGATATCTACGTCTACGACAACAATTCCAAAGACGATACTGCTGCTATCGCTGAGGACCACGGTGCTATCGTGCGCACCGAACCGCGCCAAGGTAAGGGTAACGTGGTGCGCCAGATGTTCCGCGAGATTGATGCCGATTACTACATCATGGTCGACGGCGACGATACCTACCCTGCCGAAGCTGCCCCGCGTTTGCTCGAGCCGCTCATGAACGACACGGCGGATATGACTGTAGGTGATCGCCTTTCAAATGGCACGTATGGCGAAGAGAACGATCGTGCCTTCCACGGGTTCGGCAACAACCTGGTACGCTGGCTGATCAAGGTGATCTATGGCTATGCGTTTGACGATGTCATGACCGGCTATCGCGCGTTCAATCGCATCTTCGTGAAGACCATGCCCGTGCTCTCTGAAGGCTTCCAGATTGAAACCGAACTCTCCATTCACGCTGTTGACAAGCGCTTCCGCATCACAGATGTGCCGATCGATTACCGCGATCGACCCGAAGGGAGCTATTCCAAGCTCTCCACCTTCGGCGACGGCGCAAAGGTGCTGCGCGCGATCGCATCGCTCTTCAAGGACCACAAACCCATGGCGTTCTTCGGTTGGCTTGCGCTCATCTTGATCGTGCTGGGCCTGATCGCAGGCATTCCGGTTATTGCGGAATACTTCCAAACGGGATTGGTTCCGCGCTTCCCCACCGCCATCCTTGCGATCGCACTGGTGATCTGCGGCGCGCTCTCCTTCACTGCTGGCATCATCTTGGATACGGTTGCAAAAACAGGACGCAAGCAATGGGAACTCTTCACCTATCAAGCTTATGAAGAAGCCCAGCGTCATCAAGAAGAAGAGTCGTAGAGCCTTTTCGAACACGCTCGATACTCAAGCGAAATGAAAAAGAGACTGAACCTGATGGCTCAGTCTCTTTTGGTTTTGGTGGTGTTGTTTTGCCGGCGTTCCTTGTTCTTGCGATCTGCGATCTTCAAACAAGGATCGAAGATCCTATCCTAGTTCTTCTCAACGAATGTTTTGTTCAGATAAGCGATGATGTCATCTGATTCGTAAAGCGCTTTGCCATCGATATCCAAACAAGGCACCTGGTACTTACCGCCCAGATTGATGAGCTTGTCGTAGCCGTCTTTATAAGGTTCAAGGCTGATATCCATGATGGGCAGAACGATATCGTGCTCGTCCATGAAGTTGAGGACCTTCGCGCAGAAAGGACAGCCAGCTTTAACATAGAGTGTATATTGTGAGTTTTCCATTCGGATCACCTTCCCTGTAATCGAGCATAATCCATGCTAGACCAGCGCGAACGCAACCCTACTCCCAAGCGCGATTTGTTACACATCCGAAAGTTTCCCGACAATATCCATGTTCCTACGTAGCTTGCGGATGGTCGGCAATCTGCGCAGCGTGCTTTGCCTGAAGCGATTCGAGGAACGCCTGCGCATCACCTGGATCATCGTCGAGCGTCTCATCGCCCAGATCGACTTCGGTAGGCACACGACGATACAGCAGATCGTACATGATCGGCACCACGTAGAGCGTCATGAAGGTGGCATAGAGCAAACCACCGACCACGACGAGCGCCATACCGCGCTCCATGCTCGCGCCGATAGCCACACTGAATACCATTGGTAGCATGGCCAAAATGGTGGTGAGCGCAGTCATCAAGATGGGGCGCATACGCGTTTTACCTGCGGCAACAAGCGCATGATGTTTCTCTAGGCCACCACGACGCAGCTGGTTCACATAGTCTACGAACACGATGCCATTGTTCACCACCGTGCCCATTAATACCGCAAAGCCCATGAGCGAGAGCATGGTAAGGCCTTCACCGCTGAACCATAGCGCAAAGAATCCACCCGTGAAAGCCAACGGAACGGTAAGGATGATGATGAAGGGCGAAAGGAGGCTTTGGAACTGCGCCACCATGATCAAATAGATGAGCACGAAGCCCAAGATCAGGAGCAAGAGCATCTGCTCCAACATGGTGTTGATGTTATCCAGCTCGCCACCATAGTAGATCTGATACTTATCAGGCACTTCGTATGCATCAAGTTTCTCGGAGAGCTCACGCGAAAGAAGCGCATTGTTATACCCGTCTTCGATCTCCGCAGAAACCGTCATCGTCTTGTCCGAATTCAAGTGAACGATCGCATTGGAGGCCACGCCTTCTTCCACTCGCGCGACATCGCCGATCTTCACATCGACCGTTTCACCTGCTTGGCTCGTGAGCGTAACGACCGTATCGAGGATATCCTCGCGCGTAGGAACATGCGTTTCATCGATGATCTCGACCTGCATCTGCTTATCATCGACAGTAAGCTTGCTCGATGTGGTTGAAGTGTTCAGCATGCCGGAAAGCTCCTGGTAGAGCTGCGCGACCGTGAAGCCTTTCTTGGTGAGCGCGTCTTCATCGATGATGAGATGCAGCTCTTTGTCGGCCTCTTCCATGCCGTTCTCGATCTCGGTATAGCCATCGACCTCATCCACGATACGCATCACGTCTTCGCTCATCGCAAGGAGCTTCTCCTGGTCGGGACCCGTGATCGTGATGGAAAGACCACTACCGAGCATCGAACTCATGGCATCCGATGAAGAGGCATCGGTGATCACCTCGCAATCGAGATGCTCAGTGTCGCGCGAAAGCTGACGGCCAATCTCAAGCACCTGCTCTTCCGTGGTGACCGAATCGTCCATCTGCAGATAGAACATAAACATCTCGTAGGCATCTTCGCTGCCTTCAGAAGCGGTGTTCGAGACCATCGAGAGGGAACTCGTGCCGTCGATTGCGGCCACATTACCCACGCCATCGATGCTCACGGCAGCATCCATGATCTCGTCAGCCATGGCATACGCGTCTTCCTTCTCCACATCTTCAGGCATCACGACCGTGACCGACATGTTCTTGCCTGTCATGGTCGGCACCATGGTGATGCCCATATTGAACACGCCGCCCACAGCAACCACGAGCAATACCACGGAAACCACGAGTGGAATGGCTTTGTGCTGCAAGAAGAAATTGAGCGAACGCGCATAGGCATCCTGAAGACGCTCGAAGCCTTTATTGCGACGTGGCTGGTAGTTCCTGAACACGAAGCGCGACAAGCTGGGAACGAGCGTGAGCGCCACCACGAGCGATGCGCACAGCACATAGGCGATCGTGAGCGCGAAGGGCAACATCATCTGGTTCACAATGCCCGTGGTGAATACGATCGGCAAGAAAACGCAGATAGTAGTGAGCGTTGAAGCGATGACCGCCCCTGTGATCTGCTTCGCACCCTGCACTGCCGCGCGCTGCGCCGGAATGCCGCGGCCGCGCAAACGATAGATGTTCTCGAGCACGATGATGGAGTTGTCCACCAACATGCCGATAGCAAGTGCAATGCCACCCAGCGACATGATGTTGAGCGAGATGCCCGAGAAATACATGAGAAGCAACGCAACGAGCACGGAGAACGGAATGGAGAACGCCACGATGAGCGTCGGTTTCCAATCGCGCAGGAAGAGCGCGAGCACCACGATAGCGAGCAGCGCGCCCAAGAGCAGCGACTGCAAGATCGAATTGATGTAGAGGGAGATGTACGAGCCCTGATCGCTCACGATGTCGAGTGAAAGGCCCGGGTAATCTTCGCGCAGGTCAGCGATCTTCGCCTGGCACGCGTTCGAGATGTCGCTCGTGCTAGCAGTTGAACTCTTGTACACCATAAGGCATACGCCCTCGGAGCCGTTGAGCTTCATGTAGGCATCGCCCACATTATCAACCACAGTAATATCCGCCACATCTTTAAGGCGAATCTCGCCTACGCCGTCAAGATCGACGAGCATGAGGTTCTCGAGCTCTTCGATGCTTGTGATATTCGTGCCCACCTGCAAGAGCCACTGTTCATCGTCGTTCGAATTGCCCAGATAGCCTGCGGGCATCGAGAAATCTTGCGCCTTGATCATGCTCGCAAGCGTGGTCTTGTCTACCAGCGCGTCGATATTGGCCGACTTGATGGCTTTCTCGCGCGCATCCTCGTACTGCGCCTGCGCCTCATCAAGCTGCTGCTTATTCTGTTCGAGCATGCTCAGCGCATTCGCAAGCTGCGCTGCTCCGCTTCCGAACTGACTTGCAGCGCTCAGACCACCCGCTTCAGCAACGGCTAATTGATTCTGATAATTAGTAAGCTCGCTCGTAGCTTTTGTAAGTTGCTCTTGAAGTGCAGCTATTTGCTGCTGGAGTGCGGGTTTCATCGCCTCGGGGGCTTGCGCAAGCTGAGCTTGCAAGGCTTGAATCTGAGCAGTAAGTGCAGCGACTTGCGCGGTGCCCGAAGAGACGCCCATGGTCAAACCCGAGATAGCCTGCCCGAGTTGATCGGTAGTGGCTTTTTCTTGGTCGGCAAGCTTCGTCTGTTGCTCTTTCAGCGCCTTTTCCGCGGAAGTCATCTGGGAACGTCCCTCATCGATCGACTTCTTCGCATCGTAGAGCTCAGAATTAACGCTTCCGAGCAATTTGTTGTTGATGTCTTCGATCTTCGAATCACTCAGGCGTACTTCAACGGATTGCTCCGCTGAACCCACCACAGAAACATCAGCAACACCGTTGATGCGCTCAAGTTCAGGCGAGAGCGTGTCTTCGGCGAACTCCGAAAGCTCATAGATATCCTTGCCTTCATAGTTCGCGGCGACGTAGAGCGTGGCCATCATGTCCATGCTCATTTCCATGTAGTTAGGTGACCCAGCTGTTTCGGGCAACTGCGATTCGACCTCATTGACCGCCGAAGACACCTTCACCAGAGCCGAATCCATATCGGTGCCATCTTCGAATTCAAGGAACACCATGGAGAAGTTGTTGGCACTCTGGGATTGGATCTCGGTCACGCCATTGACCGTCGAGAGCGTGCTTTCGAGCACCTCGGTCACTTCGGTCTCGACCTTCTCAGCGCTTGCGCCAGGGTCGGTGGTCATGACCATGAGATAAGGAATGTCCATGTCGGGAAGCAAGTCGGTCTTCATCTTGCTCAACGAAACGCCACCCAAGATGAGTGCGATAATAACCGCAACGACGATGATATAAGGACGCTTGACGCTGAATTTAGAGAGCATAGAGGCCACAACACCTTCACGAACACGCAACAATATACAGAGTAGTTTCCTTTATCTGTATACCATAACTTGTGTACGCAGCAGCCTTAACGCAGAGCCAAACGCACATAAGCCCTCCGATTGGTGCGAAGGGCTTACGAAAGTGTAATAAAACAATAGGCGAGCGAAGAAAACTGCGTGAGTGCACGCATCACGCAAAAGCCGCGCGAAGCATTCGTGCGCCATCTGGCAACCTAGCCGCCTGACCGGAGACGTCTGGCTAAAAGCAACCGTCTAGACCGGCTGATAGCCACTCCACCCTGAAGCGATCAGCGTTGCGCCACGAATGACCGCGAAGACTGCAATGAAGATCGCAAGGCTTTCAGGAAAGATGAAGAAGCAGATGCCCACGAGCAAGCTCAAAATGGCCGAAACCAATCCGAGTCCCCAGATTGAACCTAGTTGCTTACGTGAGGCGATGATGGAGAATATCTCCACGATGGAATACGCCATGATAAAGGCGCCAATGAGCCACGGTATAACATAGGCTGTTGCAAGCGGATGGATGACCAGCATCAAGCCAATGATGATATCCAAGATGCCATACGCCACATACCAGCCCGAAAGCCCTGCTGTTTTGCGTTCACGCACGTAGGATATGATGTTCACGATACCAGCAAAGACGAAGCCAGCCCCGGCTACGAAAGTAACGCTTAAAAGCGTGATGCCAGGATAGAACGCACACAGTGCACCAAAGAAGATGAGCAGCACGCCTGGTACGATGAGCGACCAATTCTTTTCTGCTTTTCCCTGGGAAGCCATAGCTTACCCCTTTCTCTTTTTTTTCAGTGTAGCGCTGTGCGTTCAAGGACTAGCATGGAGCATCGCGAAGTTTGTTCCGCTGAAAACAAAGCGTTGCTAAAGGGTAATCATGCTTTGGTAGACGCAATGGATATGCGCGTTATTATAAAGTTGTTCGATCACAAACACGCACACCGCAAAAGCGCACGCTTCCCGGTGCTCGATCGTGCAAATGCAAGCGCAATCGTATCAGATCACGCCTCTAGGCGCGATTGAGGAGGAACTATGAGACTTGGTTTTATCGGCTGTGGCAACATGGCTGGAGCCATCATCGCAGGAATCATCAAGAAGGGCCTCGTTTCACCCGACGAAATCTATGGTTCGAATTCAACGCTCGAACATGCGAACGCAACGCATGAACGCCTCGGCATCCAAACCTCCACCGACAACACCCTCGTCGCCGGAGAGAGTGATATCGTGTTCCTCTGCGTGAAGCCGCAACAGTATGAAGCAGTGATCGACCAGATCAAGGATCACCTGCATGAACACCAGATCCTGGTGAGCATCGCACCGGGTAAGACTCTCGCATGGCTCGGCGAGAAGATCGGCCATCCGCAGAAGATCGTACGGGTCATGCCCAACACACCAGCACTGGTGGGCGAAGGCACCACCGCATTCTGCCCGGGCGACCTTGTTTCGCCCGAAGAGGCGAAGATCGTGAAGGAGCTGCTCGAAAGCTTCGGGCTTGCGATCGAGCTTGCCGAACCCCTCATGGATGCCGCAAGCGCAGTAGGCGGCAGCGCACCCGCGTTCGTTTATTTGTCCAGCGAGCCTTTAGCCGATGGCGGAGTTGCTGAAGGCCTGCCGCGTGCACAAGCGCAAATGATCGCGGCGCAAACCGTGCTCGGCAGCGCAAAGATGGTGCTTGAGACGGGCGAGCATCCCGGCAAACTGAAAGATCAAGTCTGCTCCCCTGGCGGATCGACCATCGCTGGCGTCGAGACGCTCGAAGAAGGAGCCTTCCGCGGTACTACTACCCGCGCCGTACGCGCCACGGTTGCAAAAGCGCGTAGTCTGTAGCGCTTTGGTCACGTTCGCCAAACAGTAACAACCAGGCAAACTGTGATGTTTTTGTGCATGTTCAACGTGCATGGCTTACTTTATTAGCACTCTCGCTCTGAGAGTGCTAACTTTTTCTGTGATAAATCTGCGGCCTACCCCTCGGTAGGCCGCACGCACGTACCCTCCGCAAGAAAGGCTTATGCATGAAGCAATTCAAAACTGAGAGCAAGAAACTACTCGACCTCATGATCAACTCGATCTACACGAATCGTGAGATCTTCCTGCGCGAACTTATCTCGAACGCCTCGGATGCGGTCGACAAGCTCTATTTCAAGAGCCTCACCGACTCTTCGATCACGGTCGCAAAAGACGACCTGTTCATCACCGTTTCTTTCGACAAAGACGCGCGCACGATCACCGTAGAAGACTCTGGCATCGGCATGACGAAAGCCGAACTTGAAGAGAATCTCGGCACGATCTCATTCTGGAAGCCAGGAATTCAAGACCGAAAACGCCGAGGATCAGGGCAAGGATCTCGATATCATCGGCCAATTCGGTGTTGGTTTCTATTCCGCCTTCATGGTCGCCCAAAAGGTGACGGTGAACTCGCGTGCTTGGGGAGCTGATGAATCTTGGAGCTGGACGAGCGACGGCATCGAAGGCTACTCGATCAAAAAGGGCAAGAAACAAACGCACGGTACCGAGATCATCCTCGAGCTTAAAGAAAACACCGAAGAAGAGGACTTCGACCTATTCTTGAGCGAGCCGCAGCTGAAATCCCTCATCAAACGTTACAGCAATTATGTGCGCTACCCCATCAAGATGGAATGCGCAAAGAGCGTTGAGCTGCCTAAGCCCGAAGATGCACCCGACGATTACACGCCACAGTATGAGACCGTGACTGAAGTTGAGACCATCAACTCGATGATCCCCATCTGGAAACGCCGCAAGTCAGAGGTAAGCGAAGAGGAATACAACGAATTCTACAAGTCGGATTTCCATGACTATGCCAATCCGCTGCGCACGATCTCGATCCACGCCGAAGGCACGCTTTCCTACGACGCGCTGCTCTTCATCCCGAGCCATGCGCCCTACGACCTCTACAGCAAGGATTACAAGAAAGGACTCGCACTCTATACGTCAAACGTGCTCATCATGGAGAAATGCGAGGAGCTGCTGCCCGATTACTTCAACTTCGTTCGTGGTGTGGTGGACAGCCAGGACCTCACGCTCAACATCTCGCGCGAAACGCTTCAGCACAATGGCCAGCTGCGTGCCATCGCCCAGAAGCTCGAGAAGAAGATCAAGTCCGACCTGCTGAAGATGCTCGAAGATGACCGCGAAGCCTATGAGGGCTTCTTCAAGGACTTCGGTCGCGGCATCAAATACGGCATCTACTCAAGCTACGGCATGGATGCCGACAAACTCTCTGATCTGCTGCTCTTCTATTCTGCAACCGAAAAACGCATGATCACGCTCGCAGAGTACCTTGAAAAGGCTGCCGAAGATCAGAAGTCGATCTACTACGCGGTAGGCGAATCGGTCGACCGCTTGGCCAAGATGCCCATCGTGAAGACCGTAATGGCAAAAGGCTATGACGTGCTGCTGTGCACTCAGGATGTCGACGAATTCTGCATGATGTCCATGAACAGCTTCGACGAGCGTCCGCTGAAGAATGTCGCTGGCGGCGATCTCGACCTCGAGACCGAAGACGAGAAAGAAGCCGCTGAAGCTATCACGAAAGAAAACGAAGGCCTATTCAACGCCATGAAAGAGGCGCTAGATGGTGCCGTCACCCGCGTAGCAGTTTCCACGCGCCTTTCCGACACGCCAGCCGCCGTTACCACCGAAGGACCGATCTCACTTGAGATGGAACGCATGATGGCGATGGGTCCCGATGGCGAACGTATCAAAGCCGACCGCGTGCTCGAGATCAATCCTCAACACAGGATCTTCGACGTTTTGAAACAGGCTCAGGAAGCCGGCGATACCGAGAAGATCGCGCAGTATTCGACCATCCTCTACAATCAAGCACTCATCGTTGAGAACATGCCGGTCGATGACCCGATCGCCTATGCTCAAGCGGTCACAGCGCTTATGGAATAATTACACAACAAAAGCGCGAGTTTTCCGTACAATCCCTACAAAATGCGAGTAGAATAAAGCGCGTTCATTTCCTTATGGGCGCGCTTGTTCTTTGCAAGCACGAAAACGGTCCGAAGAGCAATGAGGGGATCACGAGAAGCCAACCATGTCTCACGATTATCGACCAGCGCATCACCAACACGATCACGCTCACCCACAGCGTCGCAAGCCACAGCGTCGTACAGTCAATCGTGAAACCGTTCAGAGCGATGAGCTTTCATCGACTAACGGCATTCGCATGGTGAAAGACGCACAGTCCTTCAATCACAATCGCAACCCTCACCTCTCTCAAACATCGCTCCCTGCTATCGATGCCGTTGGTGCTCCACATCCGAAGTCTCCTGCGGCTAGAGCAATGCAGCAGCAAGCTCGACCAAGACAGGAAGCACCAAACTTTGGTGTCGAAGAGACACCCTTTGAAAACACGGGGGTTCGCACGCATGGCTCAGGCAACCCGCCCTACACGGGCGAAACCTATCCAGTGCGCGGAACACATACTGATAGCTCGCTCCCGCATGCTCATGCGCACAACCAGCGAACGAACTCCTCTCTTACTGGCTCGCAACGCGCTGTTCAGGGGATCCCTTCCGAACATCCCACCCCCCACGCGAACCAATCAGCAAGATTCCGCGCTGTTCCACCATTAAGTGATCCTTCTGAGCTACCAGCTGGACAATCTGCACGCTTGAGAGCGGTCGATGCGACCAGTGCTCAACCAAGATCGTACGCTGGACATTCAGCAAGCTTTGCCGCGATCGAGCACACGCAAGAAACGCAACAGCCCTACGACTACCAGGACTACACTGCCGCGAGCGGGCGCTACAAAGCATCCAACACACAAGCAGCTTCGCCCGCAAATTTCAAACAACTTACTGCCACTTCGAAGCATGCGCGCAAGCGCACTAAAACTTTGCCACGAGCGATCGCTGCCGTTGCGATCGTAGTCGCACTGAGTGTAGGTGGCTTCTTCGGTTACCAGCAAATCGCCTTTGCAGGCCCCGTAACAGCTACGGTCAATGGCGAGAAGATGACGCTTGAAGGAAGCGAGCGCTCGATCGAAGGGTTGCTCGATAACAACATTGTGCAGGTCACACCAGGGAACTTCGTTGCGGTCGATGAGTCGACGCTTCGTGAAGGCGACGGCACCCGTTGCACGGCTGTCATCAACGAGCAACCCGTTAGCGATCTGAAAACGCACATCAATGAAGGCGATCAAGTGGTTGTCTCGAACGGCACCGATGTGATGGAGAGCTATACCGATTCGGCGCCAACGGTTATTCCAGCGGGCTATTCAAAAGCTGGTCAGTATGGCGCGCTCCACGTTTTCCTAGCTGGCCAGGATGGCGAAACAGTAAACCGCACGGGTTCTGAGTCAGGTAAGACCATCGAGCAAGTCACCAAGGAAAAGATCGATAATCGTCTGGTGTACTACAACGCCAACTCCAACGGTGAAAAAGTCATCGCGCTCACTTTCGACGATGGGCCTTGGGATGGTTCGACCGAGCAGATCCTCGATATCCTGAAGGAGAACGGAGCAAAAGCAACGTTCTACACCATCGGCGAACAGATCTCTTCGCACTCCGATCAGATCGCACGCATGGCCAATGAAGGACACGAGATCGCAACCCATACGTGGGACCATGCAGCAGGATCGGGCAAGGGCGTTTCACTTAATCTCATGAGCACAGCGGAGCGCCAAGAAGAAGTGCAAAAAGGCATGGACGCTATCAAGAACGTCACGAATAAAGATGCGAGCGTCTACTTCCGCGCACCTGGCGGCAACTTCAACGATAGCGTGGCAAATGATCTCAGAAGCATGGTCCAAGGCGAGATCGGTTGGAATATCGACACCGAAGACTGGCGCCGACCTGGTGTGGACACCATCGCTTCGCGCATTAAGAGCGCAGGTCCAGGTGAGGTTATTCTCATGCACGATGGCGGTGGCGATCGCTCGCAGACCGTTGCAGCGCTTCGCGAAGCCCTGCCTTATCTGAAAAGTCAGGGTTATAAGTTCGTCACCATCTCCGAGCTTATCGAAGCCTACCCCTACCAAGAGGGTCAGCATTCCTAGTCAGCATTCCTGGTTCGCAGCTTTCTGCCAGAACCCACTCACGCGCACATTCCTTATAAAAAAACCTGCCGTAACCGCAACGTATCCGCGGTTTTGGACCAACTTAGCTATATACTAAATACGTCTCAAGAACGAAAGGAACGTTATGACTGCAACAATGAAGAAACTTGGCGTAGTTGCTGTGCTCTTCGCCCTGGTCGCGTCTATTGGCTTGTTTGGTTGCTCTTCGAACAACGAATCCAAAGACACCAACGCTGAATCTGCAGACTATACCTTGCTCAACGACGGCAAACTCGTAGTCGGTCTTTCTCCCGACTATCCACCATTCGAAAATCTCGAAGGTGACGAAGTGGTTGGCTTCGAAGTTGAGCTGGGCAAGGCAATCGCTGAAGAGCTCGGTCTCGAATATGAGAACAAGAACCTCCAGTTCGACGCTATCATCCCTGCGGTTGTTTCCGGCGGTCAGGTTGACATCGGCATGTCCGGTTTCACCGTTACGCCTGAGCGTGAAGAGCAGATCGACTTCACCGATGCTTTCTACATCGACGATCAGGCTGTTGCAGTTATGAAAGATGAAGATATCACCGAAGAGAATGCCGCAGAAGCACTGAACCAGGAAGGTATCATCATCGCAGTTCAGTCTGGCACCACCGGTGAAACCTATGCTCAGGAGAATTATCCGAACGCCACCATTCAGCCCTACGGCAACTCCACCGACTGCTTTGCAGCGATGCAGTCCGGCCAGGCTAACGCGGTTTGCACCAACAAGGCTGTTGTCGAGAAGATGATCAAGGATGCCTATCAGGATGCTGAAGTTGTCGCAACCAGCGCAACCGGCGAAGAATATGCGATCGTTGTCTCCAAGGACAACCCCGAGCTCACCAAGGCGCTGAACGAAGCGCTCAAGAAGCTCAAGGAGAACGGCACGATCGACGAACTCACCGCCAAGTGGCTCTAATCTTTTAGACGAACCCTCCCCAGCCGCGTGTTGGGGAGGGTTTTTTATTTAAGGACTTCTCATGCAAAAACGCATGCTCTCTTTCATATCCGTGTTCGTCGCAATCGCTGTGGCGTGCTCGGTTTTCTTCGTGGGTCTCTGCGCGCAGCCTGCAAGCGCTGAAGCGCTCGATACCGCAAAATGCACTGCGCGGCCTAACGCTGATGGGTCGAACGAGGTGAAGGGCGCCACTGAAACGCGCATTACCTGGGAAGGCCAAGCAGCCGCCGATGAAAGCGTGAAGGGCATCACGCTCACGATGCCCGAAGGCACTTCATTCTCAACGAAGAACGCGCGTATCACCATGCTCTCTGGCTCTGATCTTATGACCCGCACTAACATTGCAGCAAACTTTCAAATACAGGGCGATTCGATCGTTGCCACCTTCGATGAAGCGGCTCCTGCCGGCGGATATTTCCGCTTTGAAGTCTACGAAGTGAAGTTCCCCGCTTCTGGTGGCGCGATGGATCTTACGGGCACCTATGAACTCGCGAATGGCGACTACAAGGACATCGGGCAGATCCCAGCTATTAACGTCGTGGGCATCGACCCTGCCGAAGAGCTCTCCACCTATTTAGGCGAACAGGACTGGGTTCAAGCATGGAATTCCAACAAGTTCTTGCACCTCTTCCTCGATCCAACGGTTCTGGTAACCAGCTTCCCGGTGGTTATCAAAGGATTTTTCATGGCCCTCGCGATCGTGCTCGTAGCGTTCCCTTGCGCGATTCCTTTCGGTCTATTGCTCGCGCTCATGCGTATGTCGAAGCTGCGCGTTCTTCGCGGTCTCGCAACCACCTACGTGAACGTCGTTCGTGGCACGCCGCTGTTCCTACAGATCTATATCGCGTTCTTCGGACTTCCACTTGCAGGCATCCAAGTGCCTCCCTTCCCTCTTGGCGTGGTGGTCTTGGCGATGAACTCGAGTGCTTACTTGTGCGAGATATTCCGCGCAGGCATTCAATCGATTCCTAAGGGCCAGTTCGAAGCTTCGCGCTCGCTCGGCATGAATGGCGCACAGACGATGCTCTTCGTGATCATCCCGCGAACCGTTCGTCGTGTGATTCCTACTATGACCAGCGAATTCATCCTGCTTTACAAGGACACCTCGCTGCTCGCTGCCGTGGGTGTCATGGAAGTGGTCATGTACGCGAAGACGATCGTGGCAGCCACTGGTTCGATCACGCCTTATATCGTTGCGGCCTGCTTCTATCTCGTGATCACCTTGCCGCTCGCTAAGATCGTGGGCAAGCTCGAAGCACATCTTGCCGACCGTGATGCAGGCAACACCGGTAAGAAGAACAAGCGCAAGAAGCACAAAGCGCCACTGCCAGAAGATCCTGAACTGCAAGGCAACTTGGCGGTTGAAAGCACACCTGCGTTTGGCAGCAACATCAACGCTCACCGGACTCATAACCCGGAGGTCGTAGGTTCAACTTCTGTGTTTGCAACAGAAAGCGGAAGGGGGAATTAACGATGCATCAAGTAAGCGATGAAGTGGTTGTCCGTATCGAAAACCTCACGAAGAGCTTTGACGAGCTCGAAGTTTTGCGCGGCGTTAACGTGAATGTTCATCGTGGCGAAGTAGTGGTCATCCTCGGCCCTTCCGGCTCGGGCAAATCGACCCTTTTGCGTTGCGTGAATCTGCTCGAGACTCCTACTTCGGGCAAGATCTTCTTCGAAGACACCGAGATCACCGACCCGAAGGTTGACATCAATCAGGTGCGCTCCAAGCTGGGCATGGTGTTTCAGAGCTTCAATCTGTTCCCACATCTCACGGCAAAGAAGAACGTGATGTTGGCACAGCGCAAGGTGCTCAAGCGTTCCGAAGAAGAAGCAGAGAAGAAAGCGATCGAAGAGCTTACGAAGGTGGGACTGGCCGAACGTGTCGACTACAAGCCAAGCCAGCTTTCCGGCGGTCAGCAGCAGCGCGTAGCTATTGCGCGTGCGCTTGCCATGGATCCGCATGTCATGCTCTTTGACGAAGCAACCAGCGCCCTCGACCCCGAACTGGTTCGTGGTGTTCTTTCGGTCATGAAAGAGTTAGCACGCGAAGGCATGACCATGATCGTGGTAACGCACGAGATGGGTTTTGCGCGTGATGTGGCAGATCGCGTGATCTTCATGGACGGCGGCGTGATCGTTGAAGAAGGCACGCCAGAAGAAGTGTTCGACCACCCGCAGCATAATCGCACGAAGGATTTCTTGGGACACATCACCGAAGTAGTGTAGTTCTTTGTGCGGAGTTCACTTTTTAGGGGAACAAGAAGTCGGCGTGACCATTTAGATGCGCATTTTGCCGCTCATCGCATGCGAATGGCTACGATCGAAGTACTTCTTGCACTTCAGCGTTGTGGCGGCTATTATATTTAACTGTCGCTTTTCGTTCACGGGCTATACCAGATAGCTTACTAAGAACGAGCGGAACATATAGTGCGGGGTGGAGCAGTCTGGTAGCTCGCCGGGCTCATAACCCGGAGGTCGTTGGTTCAAATCCAGCCCCCGCGACCATTCATTCAACGCCGTTCTTCCGAACGGCGTTTTTTTGTTGATGCTGCGAGGAAGCAAGACAACCAATCTAGCATTTCGGCGCTTTCTTTCATGGACCAAAGTCTATTCAAACGCACCTCAAAGCTATCTTGATCATCTTGCTTCCTCTCGCTCTCTTTTCCAATCAAGAAATGCTTTTCTTTTGTTATGGGGCTGATGCAGAACCAGCGTTTCAAAACGCCAGCTAAATTAAGGAAACGATATGTACTTGTGGTATACTTGTTTTGCCGAACGAGAGGGATGAGCATTATGGCACAGCTATCGCTTTATATGGATGACATCGCAATGGAAGAACTACGAGCAGATGCTGAAGCGGCTGGGAAGTCGATCTCTTCTTATGCGCGCGAGGTTCTTGAAAAACGTCACGAGGCCGAACGCGGCTGGGTGAATGGTTGGCCTCCAGGGTATTTCGAGAATTTGAAGCCCTTAAATTTTGAGGAACCTGTTGATCTGCCACCCGAGCCCATTGAGCCCCTCAATACTATTTAAGGATGCTTATGTATTTGCTAGATACGAATATCCTTATCGATATATCAAGACGCAAATTAAATGCTGCATATGAGCTGCTCCTAAATAGCGATGCAGGGCTTTTCAAAGTTCCGGCCGTGGTCAAAGCCGAACTACTTCTGGGTGCAGAAAAGAGCATGCAGCCTGAAGAAGAACGCCTAAAAGTGGAATCTTTGCTCTTGCCTTTCGAGATCATCCCTTTTGACGAAACCTGCGCTGCACACTATGCGAAGATTCGTGCAGATCTTGAGCGCAAAGGGCTAACCATCGGCGGTAATGACTATCTGATCGCAGCAACAGCCCTTGCCCACGGCGCCGTTCTGGTCACCAACAACGTGGATGAGTTCAAACGTGTGCCTGGGCTTTCCCTTGAATGCTGGGAAGAGATCGATTTCTAGGCGGGCCTCATCGAGTGTATCAGTTGATCAAGGAATGACGCTCAGCTTCCGTCTCAGTTCTTGGCTTCGTTCTTCCAGCGATCAAGATGCGGGAGCAATGTGGCCATGAGAGAAACCGCTTCTTCGCGTGAGATACCCATCGCATCAGCTTCCATTTGGGCTGTTGCCTCGATGAATTCATCCATATCGACATCTTTTGCCGTGAAATCGCCCTCTTGATAGCACCACTTGCAGTAGTGTTCGCTCGGCGAGCCATCTGCTTCCGTGCCATGCAAAGCTTCATCGGGCATCGGCATCGAACAGCACTGACAGTAATACTCCGCTGGCATCTCAAAGAAGCGCTCGAGTGGGATCGAATAGGTAACGCAGATCAACTTCACCATGTCGATACTCGGTGAGGTCTCGCCAGTCTCCCAACGAGAGATCGCTTGTCTGGTCACGAACAGATCACGCGCCATCTGCTCTTGCGTCAGCCCCTTTTCGGTTCGGATCTGTGTGATCGTATCGCTCATGGCCATGGTAGGTCCTTTCGTTGTAAATGCCTAACCCCATTATGAAGATACCGTTCGCGGGTTCAAGCAACACCTTGTTGCATCTTGGTTGCAACGTGCCTATTATTCATATCCGCAGAAGATACCGCTACCCAATTTGAACGAGAACAAAGAGGACGATGCCCGCAGTAGATTTGAAAGTATACGGAGCGATCTTGAGCGTTCGCCCAGCGCGACGATTCGACATCGCCTGCCTGCTGATGCGCATGTATGGCTACATGATGAACATCGGCACTGTTGCCATGCTTTCGCTGGCTGGGTATTCGTTTCTCGAATCAGGCCTCGTCTCGTCAGTTATCGCACTTGCGATCTTCCTGATCGGCCCGCGCCTAGGAAAGCTGGTCGATGAACGCGGTCAATCACGCGTAGTGCCTTTTGCCGCACTGGTTAGCCTAACGGGGCTGGTCGCGCTCCTGATCACGGTGCAATTCCATGGCCCCCTCTGGATCCTGTTCATCGCATCGGTCTTCGTCGGTTGCATCCCCAGCGCTCAAGCCCTCTCGCGTGCTCGCTGGGTCTATCTCTTGCGCATGGGTAAACTGGGTGAAAAGGCGCCGAACATAACCACCATCTTTTCTTATGAAGGGATTTTGGACGACATCGGTTTCATGATCGCCCCCGCCCTTTCGATCTTCCTTGCCTCATCCTTTACCCCGATCGCAGGTCTTGCGGTAGGTGGCGTGTGCTTCTTGATCGGCGCAACGTTACTCACGCACGCAAAAGAGACCGAGCCTCACCCCGGATGGAGATCAGCCACGGATACCGCTTCGTCTGATGCCCTAGCATCCAACAGCTCAGCACCCGAAAAGAGCGAAGCGCCTGCGAAAGAGAAGAAGAGCCTTTTCCGTACGTCGCGCATCGTGCGGGTGCTCTTCGTCTTGATGCTCCTGCTCGGCTCATTCTTCGGAACCTTCGATACCACTTCTGTTGCATTCGCCGAAGAGCTGGGCGAACCGAACATCGCCAGTGGTGCGCTGATGCTCTCAGCGCTCGTCTCGATCGCAATAGGCTTTCTGTTCGGCACCTTGCGCCTTGCGATCCCCCACTATAAACAAGTGCTGATCGCTGCTACCTGCATCGGCGTGGGTTATGGGTCGATGATGCTCATCAGCGATGCCGTGAGCCTGTATGTGGTCTCTTGTTTTGGCGCGCTCTTCTACGCACCCTTCCTGATCGTGATGAATGGTGCCTGCGAACGCTCTGTTCCTGGCAAGCGCCTGACCGAAGCCATCACCTGGCTCAACGCAGGCTGCACGTGCGGTCTTGCGATCGGCCCGACACTTGCGGGCATCATGATCGACCTGTGGGGTGCTCAGGCTGGATTTATCATGGGAGGCGTGCTCGCTCTCGCGATTCCCGTTATTGCGCTCCTGCATCACCGCACGATCAAGACTGGGCGCAAGAGCACCGTACACCGCGCCAAGATCAAGATGCCTGAAGCCGCCTAGGAAAACTACAGAATTCCAGCCTATCTGGTAGCCAGATTGAATCTTGAGAATTGGCGATACATCTTCAAGCGAGTGATCAGTTCTTCTTTGTTCACCTGCTGAATGGCACAAACATGATCCAGTGCAACCGATGCTGCATCCATCAAAAAATCGACGGGAATAGTATCGATCTTCTCTCGCTTTTCACCACTGAAATAAGCGATAGCCCCCAATATGCCACTGGCTGTATATTCGATGATAAGACGCGACTTGAGATCGAGCTCTCCCCCTTCAGGCAACAGGAAGGTTGACCAGATCTTGACCACGTAGCTTTTGAGGTTCCTCTCAACGGTCGTTTGTCCGCCCTGCTCCATGAAGAGAGAAAGGCGCGGAATATGCCCTTCGATCATCGATTCAAGAACTGCTTCAGGATTATCGCCAGCAATAACGGAAATAATGCAGTTGGGCAGCCCCTTAACTTCCCGACTCAGAGCCGCTAGCATGAGCTCATCCTTATCTGCAAAATGATAGTAGAACGTTCCTCGGTTGCATCCTGCTTTTGCCACGATCATCCCAACCGATATCTCGTGCAGTTGGTTATCCTCGAGCAGCTGCCAAAAAGCCTCGATCATTCGATCGCGCACGGAGGGTTGATTGCTTTTCTTCGGTCTTGCCATATGCCACTTCTTTCGAACAAGATCGCATTCGTCGGCTCTGTGGTAGCAAAGCGATGCCCTATCAGTAAGGCGCATTCACGCGAAGCCTCTTGGCCAAATGACGCTGCGCCCATGACAAATATAACATGCTGTACAAATAATACCATGCAAATAGCCCTGTTAAACCACCTATCCTATTGAAGGAAATTCGCCAGAAAGCCTAAGAATGCTTCTGTTAACTTGATTCGGTGCTCTGCAGAACCAAAGGGGACAAGGTTACAGAAGCCCACATCAGCAATACTGCTCGCTCGACTCCATACCTTCTTGAAGCGAACAACCATCGCAGTCATCACGAAGCAAGCCGCTTTCATCGAATACTAAGCGCAAGCCTCAGGTATGCTCGCTATAGTAGAGAGAGTCTCAATTACCGTGAGCGCAACATCAGTTTTGCGCCGTAACGCCGTAAAAAGGGAGTTCGAGCGCTTCATGAGCAAACGTGGTGTCATCATAGCGAACACGGGCACACCCGATGTACCCGAAGCAGATGTCGTGCGCGCATATTTGGCCGAATTCCTTCAAGACCCGCGCATTTGTCCGCTGCCCGCTCCCTTGTGGAAGATCATCCTCCATGCATTCATCTTGCCAAAACGCGCTCACGCATCAGCAGAAAAATACCGACAGATCTGGACTTCCCAAGGCTCTCCGCTCCAATCAGGAATGGCATCACTTGCCCATAAGGTGCAAGCCTCTTTCAACGAGCAGGACAAAGCAACTCTCGTTCGGCATGGCATGAGCTATGGCTCGCCATCGATCAAACAAGCACTGGGCGAACTTAAAGCCGAAGGGTGCGATGAACTGGTGGTCTTATCGCTTTATCCGCAGAACGCGCTCTCAACCACGGGCGTCGTAGCAGATAAAACGCTTGCTGCTTTAAGCGCCCTCGACTGGCATCCGCAAACGAAGCTCGTCGGCTATTACAGTGCTCACCTGCTCTATCTTGAAGCCATCGCGGCATCGATTCGCGCTGCTGGCTTCGATAGCTCTGCAGGAGACAAGCTGCTCTTCGCGTTCCACTCCATCCCGGTACGAGATATTCGCAATGGTGACGATTATGAGGACAAAGCGCGCGCAACCGCCAACGCAGTGGCACGTCTTCTCGAGCTCGACGTTCAGGACTGGGCTCTTGGCTTTCAATGTCGCTTCGATAAGGCACGTTCGTGGCTTGGCCCCTTCATCCCTGAAGCCCTTCAAACGCTCGGCGCACCGCGCGGACGATTGTTTGTGGTTGCTCCGAACTTTTCGATCGACTGCCTCGAAACGCTCTATGACATCGATATCGAGTTGCGCCAACAAGTATGTGAAGACCCTGCTTTGCAGATCGAAAGCGACCGCTTCGTTTATGTGCCTTGTTTGAATGACACCGATGCACACGTCGAGCTGTTAACCGATATCGTCAACTCCGTTAATGCTGAAAACTAATCTCTTGCTTTTGCTTGCAACCCGCCAATCTCTACAAACTTTCTGCCAAATTGTTCGATTTGTCTCAATCCCTCAATGCATATCCTCTCCATTTCTTCACCACATATAAGCCTTTCATCTGCGATCTTGGGGGTACCGCCCCTATAATCAAGTAGTTTTTATTGCGGTAAGGCAACAGCGCGCGATTCGATGCGATAATCGAATCCCATGAGAGAACAGACCGAACAACAAGCGCGATTCAGCTTTGCCAGCTTAAGGGAGAAATTTCTTGACGCCCTTCCTTATCTGGTGTTTTTCGTTCTGCTCTTCTTCACCATCTATTACCTTTTTGGCGTAGCCGATGCCCTGCTCGGCATCGTGTTCCTCTTCTTTTCGCGCGCCATCATCCAAGACCCAGGGCTTTCGTTCGCGAACTATCTGCGGCGCCTTTGCTGGTTCGTGCTCATGGGCGTCTGCGCGAGCATCGCAGGACTCAACGATGTGCTCTTCGTGGTCATGAGCTTCTGCTACCTGTTCTTCATAACGCTCACCCAATCCGACGACTATCTTCCCCGCAATTTCTACTGGCTCGGGCTTGGCTACCTGTTCCTGCTGATCTACCCCATTACCCCTGGTGAGATCCTTCCACGCCTTGCGGCGCTTGGCCTTTCGATCGCACTCACCACCGCCTTCATCTACCTGATGCGCTTTACCCTGCGCAAGACCGGCAAGCTCGACGAATTTGCCCGCGATCGCGCCTTCATGCGCGAAGCCTTCGACGATGTAGCCACTCAACTTCGTCTCCTCGCACAAGCACCCGAAACCGAACCAACTAATAACACGGATCCCTCGCTCA
>OGPJ01000713.1_pt1 | contig 25471 bp, 27 predicted proteins | sample 1552831 | NCBI WGS metagenome assembly OGPJ01 (sample SAMEA2579914, study PRJEB22360) | human gut metagenome | biome: human gut; feature: human-associated habitat; material: faeces | place: Denmark | collected 2008/2010
ATGCCTTTTGCTCCGGCGACGGCATGAAAGAGCCGCTGGCCGTAGAGATGATGGATGATTATTACGAGCTGGGCGGTCGATTTTTGGATACGGCCGTTATTTACTGCGATTGGTTTGAAGGGGAGCGCTCTTCATCGCAGAACATCATCGGACGTTGGATGCAGGCCAGGAAAAACAGGAAGGAATTGGTGCTGTCTGTAAAGGGCTGCAATGGCAAGATCATCACCCCCACCAACGACTTGGCCACGGCGCCGCGCACGGATACGCGGCTGCACCGGGCGGACATCATCGAGGACATTGAGGTTTCGATGAAAAATCTGCGTACCGATTATCTGGATATTTTTACGCTGCATCATGACAATGAATCGGTGGAAATTGCAGAGATATTGGAAACCTTGCAGGAACAGAAAAAACGCGGCGTGATTCGTGCATACGGATGCAGCAACTGGAAGGTAGAGCGGCAGCGAGAAGCCTATGATTATGCCAAGGCGCACGGTTTGGATGGGTTTATGGTGGATCAGATCAACTGGAGCCTCAACGTCTTTGCCCCCGGCTCCAAGGGCGCTGCATCCTCTACCGTGATGGGGCCAGAAGCTTATCGCTTTCATCAGGAATCGGGTATTCCGGTCATGGCATATGGCGCCAATGGCCGAGGGTATCTGCATTGCTTAGCCAACGGCCTGCCTATACGTGAGCAGGATCACAAGGAATACGACTGCCCGCAAAATGAAAGGATACTGGCAGTGTTAAAGCAGGCGGCACAGGATCTGGGCGTGGAGGTAAACACGTTGGTGCTTGGTTATCTGATGCAGGGGCATGGATTCCAGGTCATTCCCATTGTGGGGATTAAATCGAAAAAGGAAATGGAAATTGCAGCGGCAGCAGCGGATTGTCATCTGCCGCAGGAGGTCGTGGATCAGCTCCGTCAACTGCGTGGCTTGAATGGCTAGAAACCGTTGTTTTATAAAAGCCGAGGGCGTATACTGAGAGCAAAACAACCAGCCGTATAAATCGGAAAAGGAGGCATTCTTATGTGCGATACTCTAGGGGCGATTGGGAAAAAATCGGTGGTTTTTGGGAAAAACAGCGACCGCGACCCAAAGGAACCACAGGTAACGGAATGGCGGCCCGCGCAGACTCATAGCGAAAAGAAAGTTAAATGCACCTATATAGAGGTGGAGCAGGCAAAATATACCCATGGCACGCTGCTCAGCCGTCCCTCCTGGCTTTGGGGCGGGGAGATTGGCATGAACGACCAGGGCGTAATCATCGGCAACGAGGCTCTGTTTTCCACAAACGAAGGAAACCAGAAGGAAGCGCTGATCGGGATGGATCTGCTGCGCCTCGGCTTGGAGCGCGGGGATTCTGCCAAAGCAGCCATGGATGTGATTCTGGAAATGCTGGAGCGATATGGGCAGGGCGGCAATTGCGGATACCTGAGCCCGCTGTATTACGATAATGCCTTTTTGATTATGGACCGCAAAGAGCTATACGTGCTGGAAACGGTGGGTAAGCAGTGGGCGTATAAAAAGATGGATAAAGCGGCAATTTCCAACTGCTTTTCCATCAAAGACGATGCAGATGCCTATAGCGGAGCACAGTGCGACTTCAGCCGCTGGGCTTCGCCGTTGGAATCCGAACACGGCGGCTTTGAACGCCGTTGTTTAAGCCAAAGAGCCCTGGCTGGCGGCGAGGGGGTCGATGTGGTGTTCCGTGCCCTGCGTTCCCACGAGGATGGTTTCAGCCTGCCTATTACGGAAAAGAACAGCAGAAACGTATGCCTGCATGCCGCGCCGGACGGCGGCTCGCAGTCGACGGCAAGCTGGGCGGCGGATTTTCAGCAAGACCGCGTTTTGTTGTATATAACGGGCGGAGCCATGCCGTGCGTATCCCTGTATAAGCCGTATGTGTTTGACAGCGCGGCCATCGAACAGGGGGCATATTCCCTGTTTGATCAGGCGTCTTGGGAGGAGCATGATGCCAGGGTGACGGTGTTGGCCCAGCAACAGCCGCCGGCAGAATTTTATGCTGAGCGTGACGCGTTGGAGCAGGCGTGGAGAAAACAAGCCCAGGCATTGTCCGGAAAGGACAATGCAGAATTTCTGCGGGCATGTCTGGAGGAGGAAAAACAGTTTTATCAAAAGTGGGTGCGTTAATCCGGAGATTACGAGGACCTGCCATGTATGGCAGGTCCTCTTGGTGGTAGGTGCAATAGGAGGGCCAGTCGTTTGGAGCTTCGTGTACTTAGATATTTTTTGGCAGTGGCACGGGAAGAAAATATCACCCGTGCGGCCAAGACCTTGCATATCACCCAGCCGACACTGTCTCGTCAACTGGCGCAGCTGGAACACGAACTGGGGCAGTCGTTGTTTTGTAGGGAGGCAGGTAAGCCGTTTTTAACGCAGGCTGGCAGATTGTTGAAGCGAAGAGCAGAAGAACTCTTGTCTTTGGCGGCCAAGGCCGAGGAAGAGATAAAAGCGCAGGCAGATCAGATGACGGGAACCATTTCCATCGGCAGCGCAGAGTCCGCTTCTGCGCGTATATGGCCTCGTTTGCTTCGGGCATTTTCCCAGGCATATCCACAGGTGCAGTATGAATTGTATACCGGCAATGCCGACCATATCAAAGAGCGCATCGATCAAGGCTTGCTGGATTTTGGCTTGCTGGTAGAGCCGGTAGAGATTGCCAAATATCACTCTTTGTCCCTAGGACAAACGGAACAATGGGGCGTGCTGATGCGTTCGGATGCGCCGCTGGCGGAGAGGAAAGCTGTGACGGCGGAGGAGCTGTGCTCGCTTCCGCTTCTCAATGCGCATAGGCCGGTGGTGCAAGATGAATTGGCAGCCTGGTTTGGGAAAGCAAAGGATTCCGTGCATATTTTGGCCACCTATAATTTGATAGGCAATGCGGCGCTGATGGTGCGGGAAGGACTTGGCTATGCACTGACAATAGAAGGGGCAGTGTCCCTGTACCAAAATCCAGAGCTTTGTTTTCGCCCGCTATTCCCTCCGCTGGTGGATCGCAGCGTTTTTATCTGGAAAAAGGAACAGCCCCTCGGGCGGGCTTCGGCTAAGTTTTTGGAGATGCTAAAGGGCATACAAAAAACTGGCGTAGAAAAAATGTTGTGTTAAAATAAAGTTCACAATTGAATCAAGCAGCAGACAGCGTGTAGTGAAAAACGCAAATCCAGTTGTTTTTTTGCACGCTGTTTTTTATTGGAGGGATCAGACATATGCCAAAAATAGAGGGAGAAAAGCTGTTTTTTTCCATCGTAATGTCCGTTGTGATGGTATACGGTATGGAATTGTACAATTTGGCAGTTCAGACAGGCAGTCTGCAAAATGAGCTGTTTGGCCGGGTATTTGCAGATTTGCCGCTGATGTGTTTGTTTGTGCTCGTGCTGGAGGCTTTTGTGGCAGGCCCGTTTGCAAAGAAAATGACGCTTCGCTTGCTTTCTTCGGAGGAACGGCCAATTTTTATAACTCTTTGCATTGCGGTGCTCACGGTAAGTCTCATGTGCCCAATGATGAGCGCGGTAGCAACGGTATGGTTCAAGCATCCCGGTGTGCAGTTTCCCGCTGTGTGGCTTCAGACCGTTGCGCTTAATTTTCCGATGGCCTTTTTCTGGCAGATGTTTTTTGCAGGGCCTGCGGTACGGGCGCTTTTCCGTCTATGTTTTGGGCGCAAAATTAAGGGGTAAAAACAAAGCCGTTCGGCTCTTGCCGAGCGGCTTTTTGTCTGCCGCGCTGGGTAGGCCTTGCGGCTCCTCTTGTGCGGATGCAGCGGCTATGATACATTTACTTCACTAAGGATGGAATCAGTGAGGGAGAAGAACATGAAATTTGTCATAGAGCATCTGAAAAAACGCTACGAAAAAAAGGAGGTGCTTCAAGACATAGATTTTACCTTTGAAACCGGCAAAATCTACGGGCTTTTGGGCAGAAACGGCGCAGGCAAAACAACGCTGTTTAATTGCCTGAATCGTGATATCCGCGTGGATGCGGGTTCGTTTTATCTGGAAGAGGAGGGCGTCCGCCGAAATGTAGCGGCTGAGGAGATCGGTTATGTGCTTTCCACGCCTGCCGTACCGGAGTTTTTAACGGCACGAGAATTTCTAAAATTTTTCCTAGAGATCAACGAAGATACGATTGCGTCTCCGCAAAGCATTGACGACTATTTTGATATGATGAGCATTATACCGGAGGATAGGGATAAGCTGTTGAAAGATTATTCTCACGGCATGAAAAACAAAATGCAGATGCTCGTCAATATCATCGCACAACCGAAACTGCTATTGCTCGACGAGCCGCTGACTTCGCTGGATGTCGTGGTGGCGGAGGAGATGAAACAGCTTCTTCGCTCCTTAAAGCAGGGAAGGATCACCATCTTTTCCACGCATCTTATGGATCTTGCCCTTGATTTGTGCGATGAAATCGTACTCTTGAGCCATGGCATGCTGGAGTCGGTGGAAAAAAGCAACCTGGATGGCCATGACTTTAAGGAAAAGATTATAGCGGCCCTGCGGGAGGAAGAAAATGTATAAGACATGGCGCATTTCTTTTGCCCTAAAAAATACGTACCGGGTCAATACAATTCTATATGCGTTCAAACAGATCCCGTTAGTAAAAAGGCTGTTGCCAGAAACGCTGTATCGGGTACGGAGCCTCAAGATTTTCGCCAATATCCTGTCGACGATCTGGGAATTGCTCTCGGTTTTTTTAGGGAAATTTTTGTATTTTGTCACCATGATAGGCGGCATAGCCTTTCTCTATCAAAAAGCGGCGCCCAGTTCGGTATTTTTGCATATCCTGTTGCTACTTTCCGTGATCGGCGCCTTTGCCAACACCAGCCTGTTTAACCCAACGCGCGATAAATACTATGCTATGATGCTCATGAGGATGGATGCGCGAAACTATACGCTGGTCAATTATGCATATGCTACGGGAAAGGTGGTAGTCGGATTTCTTCCGTTCACCGTCTGGTTTGGCCTAAAAAGCAGCGTGCCGCTGTGGCTTTGTCTATGTCTTCCCTTTTGCATTGCCGGGATGAAGGCGACGGTAACGGCTGCTTCTTTGCGCGCGTATAAACGAAATGGATGGGTATACAACGAAAATAGGCTGGGTAAATACCAATGGATTTGCATGGCGCTGTTGTTGGGCTTTGCCTATGGCGGGCCGGCTTTGGGCTGGGCGATTCCTGTGCCGGTATCGGCCGCCTTGATGCTGATCTGTTTGCCGGCGGGCCTTATGGCTATGCGCCAAATCGTTTCCTTTGATGCGTATAGGGCGGTAAACCAGCAGCTGCTAAGCCAGTTGATGACCCAGATGGATAGCCCGGCGCAGATCTCAAAGCAGATGAGCGAAAAGAGCATTTCCGCAGATACGACGCTGACCAGTGGCAAAAAAGGGTTTGAATACCTCAATGAGCTGTTTGTAAAGCGCCATCAAAAAATTCTGTGGCGGTCTGCCAAGCGTATTTCCTTTGCCTGCTGCTTTGCTGTGCTGGGCCTGCTGCTTGCTTTTTACTGTATGCCCCAGATCAGGCTGCGGGCCAACGAGCTGCTGCTGACCTTTTTACCTTATTTTGTATTTATAATGTATGCCATCAATAGGGGAACGGGCTTTACCAAAGCGCTGTTTATGAATTGCGATCACAGCCTTTTAACCTATTCGTTTTACAAACAGCCGAAATGCATCCTTCGTTTGTTTCGTATCAGGCTGCGCGAGATCATCAAGATCAATTTGCCGCCTGCGCTGATTTTGGGTGTCGGGCTGTCGGCTTTGCTGTATGCTTCGGGAGGTACGAGTTCGCCATGGAATTATGCAGTCATGGTGATTTCCCTGCCTTGCATGAGCATCTTCTTTTCCGTGCATTACCTAACGCTATATTATCTTTTGCAGCCATACAATGCGGGCACGGAAATGAAAAGCGGAACCTATCAGCTTTTGATGTCGCTGACATACCTTGCCTGCTTTTTGATGATGCAGGTACGCATGCCCACGCTGGTCTTTGGCGCTATGACCATTGTGTTTTGCGCCATCTATTGTTTGGCTGCCTGCCTGCTTATTTATCGATTTGCCCCAAAAACGTTTCGATTGAGGGCTTAATGCAATTCGTTTTAGGCATTCATGAGGATACGAGATAGGTATTAGACATTCTAATTGCGATTCCTTACAATAAAGGTGTCCAGATACGGACACCTTTTTTCTATATTTGTGTTTTTACATAGACATAGGGCGCTTTGGCAGAAAAAACCTGATGCTAAGGAGGAAAAGAGTATGCAATATACAAAGCTGGGCAATGCCGATTTGATGATATCACGCATCTGTATGGGATGTATGGGATTTGGAGACGCCGGCAAGGGTCAGCATTCCTGGACCATTAACGAGGAAGAGAGCAGAAAGATCATTCGTCGTGGATTGGAGCTGGGCGTAAACTTTTTTGATACAGCCATCGCCTATCAAAGCGGCACCAGTGAGCAATATGTAGGGCGTGCTTTGCGCGATTTTGCCCAACGCGATCAAGTTGTTGTGGCTACCAAATTTTTGCCGCGTACAGCCGAGGAGATAGAGCAAGGCATTTCCGCACAGGAACACATTGAACGGATGCTCAATAAAAGCCTGCAAAATCTGGGCATGGAGTATGTGGATCTCTACATCTACCATATGTGGGACTATCAGACGCCCTTGTACGACATTATGGAGGGCTTAAACCGCGTGGTAGAAGCGGGAAAGGCACGGTATATCGGCATTTCAAATTGTTTTGCTTGGCAGTTGGCAAAAGCAAACGCTTTGGCAGAAAAGGAGGGCTTTGCCAAATTCGTTTCTGTGCAGGGGCACTACAATTTGATTTTTCGCGAAGAGGAAAGGGAAATGGCGCCCTACTGCCGGGAAGAAAATATTGCGATGACGCCTTACAGTGCGCTGGCCGGAGGGCGTCTGGCAAAGCGCAAGGGGCAGCCAACCAAGCGCTTGGCAGAGGATGCGTATGCCAAGCTAAAGTATGACAGTACGGAAGCAGAAGATCAAAAGATCATACAACAAGTGGCCGAGTTGGCAGAGCAAAGGGGCGTTTCTATGACAGAGATATCGCTGGCTTGGCTGCTGACCAAGACAACGGCCCCGGTGGTGGGCGCTACAAAACAAGCCCATATAGAAGGCGCGGCCAAGGCAGTGGATCTGAGGCTAACGCCGGAGGAATTGGCTCGTCTGGAAGCGCCGTATGTGCCGCATGCACTGGTGGGCGTAATGGCACAGAATACTGCGGCCTCGGCCAAAGAACAGCATGTCTGGTCTACGGGAGAACAAAGGATTTGAACGAGTAGAGAGGAGCAGAAAAGATGGATAGAATGGAACGCATGCAAAAAATTCTCCAGGCCGGGATGGCAGCCGGAGGGATGCAAAACAATGAGCAGGATCCGGAATTTCAGAGGATCACCCAGCGGTTTTTATATGGCGATGTAGCCCATCATGGAACGCTTTCCGATACGCAGAGAGCATTGATTGTCCTCGTAGCGCTGACAACCTGCCAGACCTGGCCGGCCATCGGAAAATATACACAGGCTGCGCTGGCCGCGGGGGCTACGCCGGAAGAGATCAAAGAAGCGCTTATCCAATGCACCCCCTATATTGGAATGGAGAAGGTACAGTGCGCTCTGGAAGAAGTGAATCGAGTATTTGAAGCCAAGGGCATTCAGCTGCCACTGGCAGACCAGGCGACGGTCACCGAGCAGACGCGCCTGGAAGAGGGGCTAGAGGTGCAACGACGGATCTTTGGCAAAGAAAACATTGATGCCATGCGCGCTTCCGCCCCTGAAGAGCTGAAGCATATTCAAGCGTATTTGTCCGCCTATTGCTTTGGGGATTTCTATACACGCAAAACATTGGATCTAAAAATGAGGGAGCTTATCACCTTCTGCGCCATTTGCTGCCTAGGTGGATGCGAGGCTCAGGCAAAGGCGCATGCAGCAGGCAATGTAAGCGTTGGAAATACGAGAGAAACAATGATACAGGCAATTACGCAATGCCTGCCTTTCATTGGATTCCCCCGCGCGCTCAATGCCATTGCCTGTATAGACCAGGCTACCCAGCAATAAACATAAAAGAATACAATAAGAGACGCCTTTGCAGGGCGTCTCTTTCTTTTTTCTGAACCTTTGTGTCTTTAACACATCAAATAGGGGGAAAGGACGGGAAGGGGTAGCGTGTTAAGCATCTATATGCAAAAAAAAGACAACCTTTTAAGGTTGTCTTTTTGGTGGAGCATAGCGGAGTCGAACCGCTGACCTCCTCGATGCGAACGAGGCGCACTACCAAGTTGCGCGCTTTGCATCATCCGTAGATGATTATTGTTCAGTCTCCTTTCGGGTATATTAGTTTGCAATTACGGCCTTGCTATAATCAAAGCCGAACTGTTGGGCGGTCATGCTCATAATGGCATTGACTCGGTACTGATTGTCTACATATATTTTATCGAAGATACTTGCCAGAATCATTTTTTTGATGGAGACGTCGGCCATATCATACTCTTGACACCAGTTGTTAAATTGATCGTACTGAGCAGACAGCTTTTCGCTATTCTGCAAAGATTGGTTCAATTCGGTTTGTGCTTCGTCCACGCTTATATATGCTTTGCGGATTTGACCTTGGCAATCGTTCAATAACGAATCCAATGTGCCAATATGAAAAGAGATTTGCTCTCCCATCAAACTACGCATAATATTGTCCTTTATGATTTGTTCTTTTTTCAACCAACTTGAAAGATTTGCTTTAGCATCTTTTAACTGTTGCTTTGCTTTTCGTTCCAAATCGTAGCATAGCGTTTGAACCACAGTCTCCTTTGGATTTTTGTCTAATTGCATGCAAACAGTGTGAACAATATCGTTTATGCGTTGTTCTATACGTTGTGCATTGTACACGCTGTATCCGTCACATGGCCTTTTTTGAATTTTTGCATAACAACGATATACAGGCCGATACCGGTAACTATTACCATGTAAATCCTTATTGGTCGAACCACACATTCTGCTACCACAATGACCACAAAAAAGCAGACCAGTCAACAAATGTTTGCCTCTTGGGGCTGTACTGATATTTTTTGGTGTGGTTCTTCGGGCATCAATATTTTTTTGGGCCAATTCAAACATTTCGTCCGAAATAATAACCCATTCCTCTTTTTTGGGATATACGACACCATCATACTTGAAACGGCCAGTATAGGCGATGTTTTTTAGCATACGTAACACTGTATTTTGTGACCATTTTCGACTAGGATCCATTTGCCTGAGAATGTAAGCAATTTGATAGGTGCCTTTTCCTGTAATGCAAAGATCGTACGCTGTACGAACAAGATTTGCACCTTTTTCATCAATGACTTTCTCGTGGATAGGTAACCCTCTACTGTTTATCAAACCCGTGTCCACAAGTTTGTAGCCAATAGGCTGAACACCACCCGTGAATTGTCGGGAAGCGGCCAATTGTTTGCATCGTGTTTTTACACGTAGGGATGTGTTAATACTCTCGCCTGCAGCCTGCCAAAACCGGATGTAGTTGATGAGCTTGTCAGCGTGTGTTTCGATCCGTTGCTGCCCCTCCACTTGACTCCAGACTTCAATACCGTGGTTAATAAACCATTCGACAACAAACGGAGTTTCGCTCTCAATACGGCCAAGACGATCAAATTTGAAAACAAGCAGCTTATCGAACGCTTTTTCTTGGGCCAGTTTTTTGATTTCGAGTATATCATCGCGTTTATTAGCGGATACCTTAAAGCCCGATACTCCATTTTCGGAAAATTCCGCTACGATTTGCCAGTTTTGCTCGTTACAAAATTTGTGACATTCTATCCTCTGCATTGGTATATCTGCTTCTTCGGATTGTCGTTTTGTAGAAACACGGTACAGGCAACAGACACGAGGGATATGAGCTATATTCTCATTTTTACTATTTTGTATTGTCAGAGGTTGCAGTTTCATCATGACTCTCCTTTGTTTTTGAAATACGAGAGAAAAATGAACTGGATAGCAAATCAATAATCTGCTCTTTGTAATCGTTTTCATTTTGTGTTGCTGAAAAAGTCAACGTAATTCCATTACTTAGCAGATACGTCATTCGCTCCTCTAACGATACAGGGCATTGATCATTTTTTATTCTATTGTCAAGGTACATATTATTCTCCTTTCATTTTTAATTGATAAGAAGAAAAAAATCAATATGAAAAACCTTGGCGGCTAAAGATAGCCCACAGAAACGCCGTGAGGCGCTCTCCCCGCATTCCTATGCCGAGCCGTCCCTTGTCATCACGATAGCCAGACGGGCGTACCATTATGGCTCCTGAAGGTCATGGCGGCGCTTTCGCTCGCTTCAGAAGGAAGTACCAAGGTATGTATGGGAAAATGTCAAGGTACAAGGTCAGGATTCAGATTGTTCTCTCATCCTACCAAGTCGAAACACAAGTCAATTTTCTGACCATTCATCGGGAATTTTGAAGCAATGAACTGCGATTAAAAGGCGTTCGACAAGCGTTTGGTAACAGTCAGGCGAAAACCTTCCAAACACATAGCTGTTTTTAATGAGCAGCGGCTGATAAAGTTCCAACAATTGCTCCAAGGCTGCCGCATCCCCTTGCTGGGCATGCCTAAGTATTTTTTCAAAACTCATCTTGATCCTCCTGCAATGCTTTGCGCAACGCATTCAACGCATACCGTTTAAGATGGTACACATAGTCTACCGAACAACCGAGACGCCTGGCGGCATCCTTTGGCGTCAGATCCTCAATAAACAGATATTCCAACAGCTTTTTGCGCCGTTCCGGCAGCTGTTGAAAAGCGAAAGCAAGGCGCTCTTCCTCAAATACAAACTCGTTTTCGTAAAGGGCGTCCTCTATGGGGCTGCTTATAAAAGCATGATTGTGCGTCTGCCAATCGCCCATAGGGACCTCGTTGCGCCACCGATATGCTTTCTGTAAAAAGTCAAGCCTTGCGCCTTGAACATGGCGCTGAACATAGGCGGAAAATAGGTAGAAAAGCCGGTTCTCATCGTTATACATCATGTGCCACCTTCCATGCCGTGCCATCTTTGACAGATGACAGACAGCGCCAAGGATGGCACGCTGCTAAATTTAGGATGTTTGTTTGGCTGGGGGTAGGGCGTGCAACGGAATCACCCCCTAACAAACAAAAAGGGGCGCACCAAGTACGGTGCACCCACAAACATATTTTTCGGATGAATTGGATACAGAAAAATGTTACGTAGAAAGCCGGTTAATGGAATCTCCTGAACATGCGATACCTCATACAATGAAAATAAAAAAACCTCTGTATATTTTCAATATAGGCACAATATCGAAGAAAACAAAGGAGATATAGAATACAAAAAATATAGGATATACAGCGGAAAAGGCCATCCGGGTGGACGGCCTAAAGGAGAGACTGTATATCCGCCAACATACTTTTGGCGAAATCTTCTTTGTCATCCATCGGCACGGCCGCGCTTGTACGAGGCTGTTGCGCTAAAGCGCGTTCGATCATAGCCAAAATAGCAGCTTCCGTGATGGAAGGCTGTGTCCGTACTACGATAGACGCGTGATTGAGCAATTCTGGATGCGCATCAAGGTACTCACTGACGACGGAAACAATGAACCGTGCTTTTTTGTTTTTCAGCGATTCCAAAAAATCGCCAACCTTGCAGTTCTCGGATGTGGTAGCTGGGATTTGAACGGTAAAACGAAAGGTTTTATCCGTTTTCACCAGAATCACCTGCCTGTATAAGTTGTTGAAGCTGCACTTTCCCAAGCTGTTCAAAGCCCTTGGCATTGGCCAATGTATCCGAGCAGAAAAACGCTTTGGCAATTTGCGGGGATTGTTCGTAGTAGGCGCGTAACAACACAGCACCGCCGCCGATGATCAAAACAGGCATGGTATGCAGGTCAATATGCAGTTCGCGCAGTTTGCTGAGATTATCCTCCACGTGCGCCTGGGCCAGTTGTTGAATGATTTGTTTTATATCTTTGCTGAGAATGCTTGGTTCGCCGTTCAAAACGTCCTGAATCAACTCATCGTCCAGCTGCTGACCATAACCTGCGTTGACCGTTTCGCGTATCTGGTTGTACAAGGTGATAATACCGTTGTCCAGGCTTCCGCATAGATCAATATCCAGTCGTTTTTGGCGCAGACCGGCATAGTCAAAGGTATACCCGCCATGATCGATGATGACAAGCCTCGGATATTGCACAATCACTTTTTGCTGTGTGATGGCCGCTGCAAACGCCTGGGGGAAAACCATGACATGGCGAATGTCCACCGTATACTCTTTTCCAGCAAACTGGAACGTAACAGGGTGATCGTCTTTTTTGAAGTATGCAGCGAACCTGGCGCGCAAGTGACCAAAATGCTCGGGCGGCAATCCAACGGCAAGATCGACAGTCGCACGGTTGGTATGTACCAGCTCCAGTTCTTTGGCGATGGCCACAAGCGTCAATAGGTAATACCGTTCGTCCAGTGTCTTATCGTATTGATAGCTCAGACGGTTGTTGGACAGCGAATAAATGGCGCCGTTGTACGCAAGAATATCCGTGGTAACAGGGGGATGCACATACCGCCGGACAATGCCGGAAGGAAAACGAAGATGCGGCGTTTTGATAAACAAATTGCCGTGGTCGATACTGATAAGCATAGGAATGTCCTCCTTTGTGTTTGATAAATTACACAAGCGAATACGTAAAAACGCAAGAATACGGATTGTGTCAGTAAAAACGTATTGATTCTTTTTGGGATGCCAAGCAATAATCATCCAGCCCGTTGTATTTCGGCGGCCAGAAATAGGCGCCGTAGGAAAACCCGTTTTGTTCGAGTAAAGCGCAAAGCTGTTGATAGGCGTGTTTCACGGGTTCCTTGCGCAGAAAATCCATATCGTACGCAGTCATAATCCGTCTCACGCCTCGCTGATACAGGTCCGGTAAAAGACGTTTGATTTCCGAAAGATTGTTGACGCCTGGTACGGCGATCACCGTGTGCCCGGTCAGCCGATGCACGATTTCACCTTTCAAATGGCCTTCTGTCAAAATGATTTGTTTTTGTAAAGAACCTGCCACATGAACCCATCCGTATGCCTTTACACCGCTGAAGTAGTCGTAGCTGGACACCCAGCGATACTTTCCCTTACAGGTTTTGTCGAGCCGGACGGTCAATCCCTGGATGCGGCCCTCCATATCCAGCACAGGAATGAGAAAGCCGCGGCCCGGAGATACGAACATCCAGTAGCCGGATTTGGACTGATAGAATCCGGGGACGCCAGCTAACGTACAACCCTGCTCCAGCAGTTTGCGGCAAAGTATGGCTTGGCCGGCCATGGGAACGGTACGGTAAAAGTTTTCCTTTATCATTTGGCAAGACAGACCGCGACGCAGCAAATCCTTTTCATGGTCACAGCTCAAATGCAAAAGCGCCAGCAACGCACGGTAGGTTTTGTTGCGCACAGATATATCCGCCAAAAGAGACTGAGGCATAAACTTTTTGACCGTTTTTCTTGGGATTACCGCTTTACGGCGCTGAATGGTTGCGCCACGGAGCTGCTTTTGGATCTCGTCAAACGCTGATTTCATGCTTTGCGGGTAATATAGACAATACAAACTTAAAACACCGCCGTGTTCGCCGCAGCGGTTACACCGAAACACATTTTTTTCAAGGTTGATGTTCAGATGCTTTTTTGTATCGTTACAGGCCGGGCAAGGCAAATCGATGGATCGGCCCCTGACCGTTGTATCCAAAGGCAATAAGGGCAGAATGTCCTGCATGGTAAGAGAAAAAGATTGCATGGCACCTCCTTTCAAGAGAAGCGGCCGCAAGGACCGCTCCTCTGATTCAATGGGATATTAAGCGGGGATGGATTGATACGAACGCACAATCATAAGCGCAGCTTGTTTGAAAGCGTCCTCAAAATTGGATTCGTTGATGATCCATTGCATAGACTGCGGATCTGTAAGCGCCAGTTGTCCCAGCGTCATCTGCCCATATTTTTTGATACGGCAAGGGAGCGCCTTCGCCTGTTCTAAAGTCATACATAGATTGGCTGGCTGTGGCACGGCAAAGGGGACAGCGGATGCGTTGTCGTACATGACATTTTCCTCCACTGTACCGACGTTGCCAAGCGACATGTGCTCGCCAAATCCGGCGCTTTCCAGCGCAATGGACTTTGCCGCAAACTGCGCCCATTCCTGGGTATCGCTGCGCTCGGGCGTTACATACTTCTCGCATTGCGCGCTGGCAAGGAGCTTTTGGTCGTGTTCGGCATACACATACGCTGTTACACGATGTCCGTTCTCCACTTTTTCGGTGGCGATGTCTATACCGCCTTGGGGATAAACGGCACGAAACCATTTGATTTGAATGTTCAAGGGGATATACCAATAGGCTTCCCCGGTGGGATGTGTGGACTGGGCCAGATAATCATACGGATTAAACCCAATTTCCGAAACATTGAGCATCTGTACGGCTTTCGATTTATATTCGTCCATGGTCATGGCGTTAACGCCTCCTTTTTAGATTTGAAATATTGATGATCCAGGTCAATGATGGTGTTGCGGTATTGCAGCCATGCACAGCAAAAGGTGTACAGCATCTGATGCAGTTTTTGGGGATACTCTGCCGCATTGCAGGGGCTGCACAGCTTTGCAAATTCATTGAAACAGGAAAAACAGGACTGATAGGCAGCCGCTTGTTCGTTTGCTATTTTTTTGTCTTTGTATATCTGAAACCGCCGTTCTTCCAATAAACCGGCCAAAATACCGGAAACGAGGCGCGCGTGCAGCTCAAAGGCCGAAAGGTCTTGTACTGTTGGGCAGGTTCGTTCCAATAACGATAAGGTTTCCAGTACCTGTGCCCGATAGATAGCTTCCATACAAAAACAAAGTTCTTTGCTACTCAGGGATTGCCCTTGCGATAGGAGATCCTGATACGCAGATTTTTTTGTTTGGTATTTCTCTAGGTATGTTGCCATGACAACCTCCTTTGTTCCTGTATCCGCGCTGCCAAAGCTGTGCAGCGGACGGTATCATTTTTTGCGTGTACCGCTAAGTTGACAGCGGCTTGGTTGCCGACGATCACCACCTTTTTCTTGGCACGCGTAATCGTTGTATACAGCAAGGCGCGTGTTAGCATCGGGTAATGGCCGGTTTGTAAAGAAAGCAAGACGCAATCATACTCGCTGCCCTGCGACTTATGGACGGTGGTAGCGTAGGCAAGATCAAGCAATTCGAGGTCCGTTCCACTGTACGCTTGTGATAGGCCGGTGCCAAACTCAACCACGAGAGTCGGAACGTCGTTGCGTATTTCAATGCTTCGGACATACCCGATATCGCCGTTGCTTATCTCTTCGCGGTTTTGTGTCTGCATGACCTTATCGCCCGGCCGGAATACGTGCATACCATGCTGGATCTGACCAGGCCGCGTAGGTTGGATGTGCTGCTGGATACGCAGGTTCAATTCGTTTACCCCTGTGGCTGTCTTTTTCCGAAACGGCGATAACAATGCCACGTTGTCCAACCCATACACGTTGATTTCTTTCAGATACAGCGATTCCAACAAATTCGCAGATTGCTGCCAATCACAGCTTTCGTACAAAAGAAAATCCGGGCCGCTATCAAGAATAGAACTTCCGTTTTTAATGGCGTCTGCATTCAATGCGATCCGACTGCCGCTTTGTTGTCTGAATACGTGCGTGAGCCGCACAACAGGTACGCACCGGCTTTGAATCAAATCATGCAGCACAGCGCCCGGACCGATGGACGCCAGCTGGTCTACGTCGCCTACAACAACGAGCTGGCAATCCAATGGCAGTGCGCGCACCAAATGATAGAATAAAGGGAGGTCGATCATCGACGATTCATCCATTAAGACAAGATTTGCATCGAGAATCTGACATTCTTGACGGAAGGCGCCGTCGTCGCTGGCAAACAATCCCAACGCTTTATGCAAAGTGGTGGCGGGGACGCCCGATGCTTCCTGCATTTTGCGCGCGGCGCGTCCAGTGGGCGCACAACACACGATTTTGTTGTCAGGATACAGCTTTTGATATAGGCTCAACAGCGCGCGTTGCATGGACGTCTTTCCTGTTCCGGGACCTCCTGTGATAATGGTGACCGGTTGAGATACCCCTGTAAGAACGGCCTTTTTTTGTTCTTTGTTCAAGGGAAACCCGATTTCCTGCTGCACGTCCGGCCAAAACCGATTGATTTTATCGTACGGTATATCGGCCTTCAGATTGGCGCGGGAGGCTATGGAACATGCAACGGTGTCCTCCATGACCGCCAGCGGCTTACGATACAAATACGAACCGTAGGCTGCCAGCTGATTTTGATACAGCAGAGCATCGATACGCGCTGCGATTGCATCGTCCGTGATTTGCGGGGTATTCAATAACCCATGCGTCCCCGAAAGCAGTTGGGGCTGCGTAACGCAAACATGGCCGCCGTCAGATTCAGCCTGCTGTAACGCATGCAAAATCGCGGCGTCAGTCCGTTCGTCGGACAGCGGATTTAAGCCCATGCTCTTTGCAATCTCATCGGCGGTGGAAAACCCAATGCCGTGAATTTCACATAACCGATAGGGATGACAGCGCACGATGTTCAGTGACTCGTGGCCGAAATGTTTGTAGATCTGAACGGCTTTTCTAGGTTTGATGTTGTAAGGGAGCAGCGTGGTAACCAAGTCGCGCTCGCCGCAGTGCTCCAGGTAAGATTGCTGGATAGCTTCCAGCTTTTTTGGTGTGATGCCTTGCACTTGTAACAGCTTTTGCGGCGCTTGGTCAAGCACGTTTAAGGTATCTGCGCCAAACGCATGGTAAATGCGTTCGGCAGTTTTGGGACCGATCCCTTTGACAAGGGCGGACAAGTATCCGACGACGCCTTCTTTGCTGGGCGTTATGATTTCTTTGTAGGACTGTAATGCGTATTGTACGCCGTATTTCCCATTGACCCATTGGCCGAACAGGTCATATTGAACGCATTGTGCCGTGGGCAGATAGTGACCGGTAACCCGAACATTGGAAAGTGCTTGACCGTTTAGGTCAAGCACTTTTTCAACTGGTTTATACACGGCTACCATATATCCGTCTGGGCTGTGTTGTTTTGGCTTTGGATAGATCAGACGGACAAATTTGCATCGCATAAGACGCCTCCTTTATAAAAAAATAAGGAATCCTCATAGGACTCCGTTTTTGCTTTTTGCTTGATAATATCTGACCTTAAACGGCCGGATGACGCTGGTTTTTTGTACCTCCTTGTAAATGTCGGGATAGTTTTTTTGAAGTTTTTTTCTATCCACGAGGCGTCTCGACTGTTGGGTAAAATCCACGAAGATGGAACCGTTTTCAGTGGCGAGTTTCCCTTTTCCATGATCCTTTAATAGTTCGCGGAAAGGGATACTTAGCGTATCAATGGACCGTGATAACCGATCCATTTGCTGCGTTAATTTTGCTTTTTGTTCCTGAAGTTCTATGATTTTCCGCAGTGCCGGTTCATGGCTAGGCGCAAACTCTACGGGCGGGTTATCCTTCACGCTGTCATAGATGCGGTTCAGCGCTTTGATGGCAAGCTTGGAAGGAATCCCGTCCATCGGCGGTGGATCGTTGTTTTCAAGGCGATGGATAAACTCCTGTGCACCTTCAAAGAGTTCCTTGTGGATGTGCTTATCGTAACGGATGGTCCGGTGCACGAAATCGGTTTCAGGGTTGTTCCCCCACAAACACGCAAGTTCGCCTGTTTCGTATTGGCGTACGTCCAGATAAAAACGCACTTGCAGTTCATAATGAATGGGCGTGTGATCGTTTTGATAATCACCGGCTTTGTGATAGGTGGTGCTTTTGCATTCCAGCACCCCCTCCGTTACGCCCTGGCGATACAGATAATCAATGTCTGCAATCGCAAACGGATAGTCCGCGTGCTGGTACATCCCGTAATCCTCAATGATTTCGCTGTCGGTTTCCATAGCAAACACGTCGGCCACCACGGGCTCTAAAAGGCGTCCTATCTGCTTTTGTTTTACGTTTTCTTCTTCGTTTGGCGCCAACAGATCCCGTTTTTCCATAAATAGCTCCAAGGGCGTTTGCCAGGGATTTAACCCAAACACCGTTGCGATGTCGCTGCCGCCCAGGGTAAACGGGATGTCCCCGTTTGGGCCATGTTTTCGGCATGATAGCCACTGTTTACGATCCATGTCTTTGGTATTGCAGAGCAGTTTGGGCGCTGACATAATGGGACCCCTCCTTTGTGATGTTGTTCATTGCGATACTCCTTTCGTAAAAAAATGGATTTATGTCAACAGAGGGCATGGCCCTCTGGAATCACAGGAAACAAAAAAAGTGCCGGCTGCAATGCAACTGACACTGATGAAATCGGAAACTATATGGATTGTAACTGGTTATATGCAGTATACCATCGACGAAATTTTCCGTCAAACCACGAATCGCAGTCATATCATATAAAGTACAATGATTGTAGGATATATTATCTGTTAGGGGTATTGATAAACATATACCCTCTTTTTGTAGGAGGGTATATATGCCAGCAAGAGTTGATTTTCGTCCTGAACCGGAATTGATGTGCTTTGGCAAAATGGTCAAACAAGCCAGAGAGCAGATGGGGATTTCGCAGGATCAGTTAGCGGAAAAGGTCGGGATTTCCGTAGGATATGTAGGCGCCATTGAACGCAAACGGGACCAACGGCCTTCGTTTGATGTTGCGTTCAAGATATGCAAAGTATTGAACATTTCTTTGGATAGAATCCTGTTTCCCGCAGAGAGCAGGGAACACTTGAACGCGAAAGAAGCGTTGAAACAAAGGATCGATCAATGCGATGCTTACGAGATCGGGCTGCTGGAAGCAACGTTTACCGCTATACTTGCTTACCACCGATTTTTTGAAATGAATGAAACGATAGAAGCATACGAAAAGACCGCAGACAACTCTTAAACGAGCTGCCTGCGGCCTTTTTTATCGGCGGATATGGCGCTTTAGATACTGTGTAAGGCGTAACGGAAATGAAGAGAGGTCGGTAATATCCATAAATGACTGGCCGTAGATACGATGGATTGCGTCCTTGTCGTCGCCAATCGCAGCGGCAATCAACAACCCACCGCAGCTGACAAACTCTGAGCGGAACGCTCTTAAATCCTCTTCGGCGGCTTCCCCCCAATAATTGGTATGGGCTGGGTTTCCATCGGATACCAGGATGAGGATCTTGTTTCGTTCGGGCCGTTCCAACAGGCGCCGGCTCACATACCGAAGCGCAGCGCCGTCCCGATTGGATCTACGGGCTTGAATGTCTGCCAAACGGTAGCGGTCAAGATCGGCAAAGACGTCGTATTCCACATAGGAATACAGGTCAACCAAGTCGCCGGATGTGCTGTGGCCATACACCATCATCGGAATATGCAGACGATAACAAAAATCCTGGAGGATGATGGCGGCCGCCTGCGCGTATTTGTATCTGTCTTTGCTGCCCATGCTGCCGCTTTCGTCCAACAACACTGCGACCGCCATATCAAAGCCCTTCTTGGCAGGCACATTTTTGGTAAATATCTTTTGGTCCGGGCGGTATAGGCGTTTTGTGTCTATCCGTTTGCCCAGCGCGTATCCCGGCATCGTTTGCGGGTATTTCCGTTTGTGCAGTTCACGGCTCAATTCCTGCTGTAACCTGTTGGAGAGCGGCAGCAAAGGTGCTGCGATTTTCTTGTATTTCTCCCGCATATCCTGTGTGATGACAGACGCGCGGTGTATCGTTATATCGACATGGTTGTGCAGAGCACCTAAATCCATTTTTTGTACAGACGTATTGAGCGCCGCCGCGCGTTGTTTTTCCAGCTGTTCGATGGCTACTTGATCTAAGATATCGTTGAGCGCGGCGTTGTTCTTATGCGGCAGGTACGCATCGTCGTACTGTATTCTCCCCGTTCCGGTCATCTTCCTATCACGGCACAGATCCTCTAAAATCAAGATTCCCTGTTCAGCAGGCCGGGTATCGCCTATTGGCGCCTCCGTGAAAAGGCCGCTTGTGCGCACGGATGGCGTTTGTTTGCTTTGGCAATCGGAAAAAAAGCGCGCCCAGTCCTTTTCGGGGTTCGCCAACGGCCAGAGATACACGAGCAGCATGACTACGGCTTGGATTCGGTCGGAAAACGTACCCACAATGCTGTTTTGTACAGTTTCCAGGCAAGGAGAAAGCGCTTGGACACAAGGATGTGACGCAGGTTCGTTGCCGAGCGGCAGCTTACCAAATCGCGCGTAGTACAAGAGCAGGTTGACCGCTATCGTCCAAGGGGATAACCCCGCGTTTTGCTGCTCTGTTAAGGTATGGGATTGGGTAAGGTCGTCATTTCGCATGTACATAAGCGCGCTTCCAAACACCCCGGGAAACTTTTTCAATAGGCACAGTTCGATGTAGGCGTCCTCCAGGATATTGAGAAGGTGTTTGAGGACAGCCGCTATGACCTGGCGGTACGGAGGACCTTTATCCAGAAACGCCTGTATCTCCGCGACGGACTGTTGAACACGCTCAGACGAACAGGATGATAGGTCAGGACGCCATTGTCCTTTGAGCACGGACTGAACAAACAACGTCCATGCGGGAAAATCCGTGTACAGGACGTGGCCGAGCTCGTGTACGAACAAGCCGAGGATAAATAGGTAGCGTTCGTTCCGCTTGTCGTACTTAGAAACAATGGGGTGGCCGGCGTTGATATAGATGCGCTGGTTATTGGTGTAAGCAAGGCGTGATTTTTGGGTTGACCGCCAATCCATTTGCACAGTCAAATGGTATCGATACGAATACCGGCTGGTGTGAATGGCAGCCATGTGTTCCAGGTATGCTGTAAACGCTTGGGAACAAAAAAACTGTTTGTCGTTCACGTGCGCCCGCGCGTCCGTCAACAGCCGGCGCGTGGAAATCTCATTCTTTGTTTGTTTTTTCAAAGGACGTACACCTCCTTATACGGCGATACTTGGAATCTCACAGAAATACTGCATGAGAATCTCATCGATGATCCTATCCTGTTCGTCGACCTCGTTTGTGGCTTTGCTGACAACGGTGTGCAACGCGGAACGGTACACGTCCCCGGTCAGTTTGGCGCTGGCAGCCCAAGAAAGTAGGGAACGGAACCCGCATACCCCGTCGGTGAGCGCATGGACCCGGCAATACTCCTCTATTTTGTCGGTGACTTCGACCATTTTGGCCAAGGCAGCTTCGTCTTGAAACCCCGTAGCGGCCTTTAAGCGCTGGATCAGCTTTTTTTGAGGCGGATCCGGCAAATCCACGATCAAGTCCATACGGTCCAACACGCTTTGATTGATGGCTTCCAGCCCTTCGTAATCGACGTTCGTGGTCATGACAACCACGGCTTCCGGATGGCGTACGATGCGTTCGCCTGTGAGCAAACGAATCGAGCCGTTTTGTTCCAACAGCGAATTGAGGGAGACGAGGACGCCTGGTTTTTGAATGGAGGCAGCCTCTTGTATCTCCACGACATATCCGTTTTTCAAAGCTGTGATAAGATCGCTGGAGGAATAGACAAAACCGGTAGATTGCTGGCTTACAGCATCTTGCCGAACCTGGCGCATATAGGCCGCGATGCACTGCTGTGTCGTGGCCTGTTCGTTTTCCTGGCCTGTTAATGCCAAATACGCACCGGCCGGATCGTATACCATCCTGTCATAGCTCGGAAGCTGTTTAGACGTTTGTTTGACAGCGAGCATCCCGGCAGGAACGGGTTGCCCTATCAAGTCCATTGCTTCGGTATCCGAAGAACAGGTAAAAAGAAGATAGGGACGGCCAAGGATCGCCGCAATCAAACGAGCGCTTCCCGTCTTGCCGGTACCGGACTTGCCGCGCAGCATGATATTGCGGATCGGCGTTTGGCTGTTTGTGGTACCGGCGATATGCCGGCAAATGAAAACCGCCTGGTCGGGGATATCAAAGTATGCGGGGATGGTTGGGATGAGAGACTGTTCTTTGGGCGTTAAGGTACGCGACGGATTCATCGCATAATTCGTTTGCAGCTCTGATAGCGTCCACTCCTTGGATTTTGCCGATTCAGCCTTGCCTGCGCCAAACACCCGGAGGTAGCCTGCCTGTACCTTTACAATGTTGTTGGCCGTCACATTGAAAAACCGGCCAAGTGAAGGAAACAGGTTGACGGACAGATGATTCGGGCATTTCGTCTGGGTAATGCGGCGGTACGCGTTGTCGCAAAGAACGCTCATGGGTGATAGGAGACTGTCCAGCTTTTCATTGTTGGCATATAGCTTTTTATACATGTCGAATTGCCTGTGAAACTCCTGGTCATCAAGCAAAGAGGGAAAAAGGGCCAGCCACAAAACAAGCGGATCAAACTCTGTGTCCGAACAGGGATAAAGCACGCCGTGCTTGTAGATGCCGTACGATAAAACACCGCTGTTTGCATTGTACCTGGCCAACCGGATTTCTTCGGCGGTAGACCGGTATTCTGCAAACGTGCATTGAGCTGATTCGCCTACGCCGCCGTTGGCAGCGGCATTTATCAGATCCAAATACACATGGATGGCAGAAATCAAAGCTGGAGAGAGTGTGGAGACCTGTTTTTCGCCGTAGCCGTTGTAGACAGAAAGATGTTGCGGTTCTGTCAAACGCGGAGAATCCAGCGTATCAAACGGGGCGGGTAGGTCGCCTTGAAAATCAAAGAGGATAATGTTGCTCATTGGTCATGCTCCTTTCGTTTGCAGATGCAAAAGAATCCCATTTTCCGTAACCTCATTTGCAAACCCTTGTCCGTCCAACACCTTTGAAATGTCCGGCCAGCTTTGCGCGTCCGGCAAACACTCCGGGGCAAGATACAGGGAATCTCGTTTTTCCGCGATGGCGTTGTTGCAGCTTTCGTTGAGGAAAACGATTTGGGATTCTACCCATTGATAAGCCATGAGGCTGTAATCCGTTGACGTCGGAGTATCTTGTACAGCGCTTGTCGCGGGAGGCGTTCGTTTGTTTGCTGTTACCTGTAAGCGGTGAAATGCGCCGTCTACCAGGTGCACAACGGCTCTGTGATAGCCGGACGCGCCGTACAACCGAACAGCCAGAAAATCGTTGTCCCACATCGCAGCCATCGGGCAAGGCGTTAGCCAGATCCATTTTGCGTCTGGGAAAATACGAAGGATTTCTTTGTTGACTGCCTGGCAAAGCTGGTGGTAGGGAGACTGTGGCTTTGGCAATGCGGGCAGGGAGTTGTGTATGGGCGTCTGTTTTTCGAAAATCCAAAGCCAGCACCAGTAAAGACCGGCAATGATCAAGACGGCGAGCAGGAGCAAGAGGATGGGCCATGCTCTCAAAGCGAAAGCGATGAGAGCAAAGGCCGAAACGATTTGTATAAAGTCAAGCGTGTTTTGCTTACGGGTAGGGGTATGTTTCAAAGGGCATTCCTCATTTCATATTTTGGAAGGTAGATGTGAATGAGATTGGTAAATACCTGCCGAGCGCCTACCGTTCTGCAACGGGTCATGATGACGGCAGCAGGCAACCGCTTTTGGGGAAAAGAGGGATTGGAGATAAATGTATCGCTGATAATCCCAAATCTTATGTTGCCAAAAGCGATTTTTCCGGTATCCCGATTTCCTTGGTCACGGCATAGAAACAGCGCGTCGAAAAAGGTTTCGGGCTCAATATGCACCCGGATACTGTACTGTCGATGGAAATCGATTTCATTGAGAATTTGCTGTGTTTGAAACTTTGAAAGCAGGTGGTTGGTTTTCCGGCCTAAGACGGACGCCAGCTTATCCCGCTTTTCATCCGGAGACTGTACTTGGAACATTTTATTTTGCATGTCACTCCTTTCGCAAAGAATATGAAATGAAAAAACGCACACGGGTCCGTGTGCGTTTTTGGTGTGGGGATGATTTAATACAGAGCCGTATCAAATGCAGCTACGCCGGTGAATCCAGCCGGTTGCTGCGGCGGTTGGCCATTGTTGGCATAGTTCTGTACCGGCGCGCCGTTGTTGTAAACCGGGGCCGGCTGACCGTTTTGCTGTTTCGGGGCCGCTTGCGGGATGGGCTCTATGAAACGGGCGATATACACGCGATGATTTTTTGTCTGTCCGTTTTTGTCCATCGTCGCACGCGTATCCACTGTTGCCAGGATGTTTACCCAGGTCTTGGCCTTGATGCTCAATTGGTTGAGGAGTGGGACAAGAGCCGGAGGTACGGTGATTTCAAAGTTGATCCAGCGGCTGGGGCTGGGGGACCGGGAATCCGATGCCCTACGTTGAAAAGAACTTCGCCGTTGGCTTGCTGGCGCAGCGCCGGAGCGTTGTTGAACCCGTCGCTGACAAGGGCGTTGGAAATGAAGATAGGTACCATGAAATTCTCCTTTCGCAGTCAAACTGCTGTGTAGTTTGTTCCCGATTTGCCGAAACAAAAAAAGTGCCAGCGGACGATATTTCGTCTACTGACACTTTTTGGATCAGGTAACTTTCGCCATATAGGGAACTTTTGTATTAGTATAGCACGGCGAAAATACAACCGTCAATTCTCGGCTGTCAAGGGGATTGCTTCTATGCCCAAATATTCGGAAAGAAGCTGTACACCGTCCTTTTCGTATACAGGCGTTTGCGGGGTTAGGTACAGCCGGAGCCGTTGCTGCGGATGGTAAGGGATATGGGAACGCTTTGACGCGATCTGTACGCACATCCCTTGTACATCAAGCTGCAGATACTTGGCCCGTTTACGGACGGCGGTGCGCTGGATATATGTACAGATGCCATCGACTACGATGTATTGCTGCCGCACCGCCAACCGAAACAGCCAAGCGCCGTGTAACAGGAGAAAGACAAAGAGGATCATAGCGGGAGCAAGCATCACAAATCCAAATCGCAGACATAAAAAAAGGCCGGTGATTGCCAGTAGGCAAACGCCGGCGATGATATGCGCGCATAGTTGGCGTTGAAAAAAAACGGGCAAGGCACGGCATTGCTGATAAAAGCGCATGGGCTGTCACCTCATAACAAACGAATGTATTGGTTGTGGACCAATGTTAAAAGGTCCATCATGGTGCCGGTGAACACCGGGGACTGAAGCATCGCCGTTTCCAACGGCTCCGTAATGCCTTGGTACAGAGCGGCGACAAGCCGTTCCTGGCTGTGGCCGTTCAGGTACGGGGTTTCAGGGAGCGCCAGGTCTTGGATGCGGATCAAGTCGGCAGCGCTCAAACAGCAGTTGGCACGGGCCAGCCAACGCAGCAACCGGCGGCAGGACGGTGACAGCGTGATTTGGATGGGCGTGTCCATCACATAGAGGATACAGCGGTTGAGGATCTGATAAGCGGCGAATAGCGGGTTGGTTTCTGTAGAGGTTTCAACCAACCCTTTTTGGATAAGCGTATCCAAGCCGGGCGGTGCGTTGCGGCTGACCTTACGGCAGGGGGCCCCCCCAAACCGCGGCGGTTTTTCCCGTGAAATCC
>OGPJ01000717.1_pt1 | contig 25362 bp, 21 predicted proteins | sample 1552831 | NCBI WGS metagenome assembly OGPJ01 (sample SAMEA2579914, study PRJEB22360) | human gut metagenome | biome: human gut; feature: human-associated habitat; material: faeces | place: Denmark | collected 2008/2010
TATGCTTTGCTCTCCCTGTTCCATGGACAGCTTGCTTTGGGGACTGAATAGTTACCATTATTACTATTTCTATCTAAAAATAGATACATATATATGTATGTGTATAATATATATAAATAAAAAGAAATAGGATTTTGGTGTCAAAAAGGTCAAGCTGCCTTTAGGTTTTCTCACCTGATTTCGAACACATTGGCAAATTGTCGTCAAAGCCGTCAATCTTCATATTCACAAAAACACAGACCTCTCCATGTACGTCTTTTTCCGAGTTTATCCGTAGCCTTATGCACTGATGGAAAATTATTCTCTAACTCTGCATTGAAGTTCCTCTGTGCAAAAGGTGCAAGTCCGGAATCAGTACAGTATTCCTTATAACGATTGAACAGCTCTGTCCTGCTGACTTCACCATTCACTGAAATTTCACAGCATTCCTTGACGAATGAAAGCACGCTATTGCTGTCCTCACGGTATTTCTGAAGTTCTTGTGCGTTTGCCTGCGTTTCGGAAAACTTGAAATGATTGTTCATTAAACGTCTTAACCCCTCCAGTGCGAATAGAAATATGCCATCTGATTCCATACGAAATTTCTCCAATAAATCTGGATCACGTTTTTCTTCAGGCACTGCATGATTAAATCTGACAATAATCAGTCTACGATAAAAACCTTCCGATTTATCGCCGTAATTTCTTGGTATCTTGTTACAGGAGAAAAGAAGTCTTGCATAGGGCTGAAATGAAAACGGATTCTTATTTTTACGTTCCACAGTCAGATAATCTTCACCGACAAGAGCTTTGAAGATACCATTATCATCTATGTTTTTTGTTGGAAGGTCAGCAAAGATATTTGCCAATTTACCAAACAACTCTGCCGTTTTAAATCGTTCATTCAATGATTGCCAGGATACATTGCTGACATTTTCCTTTCCCAGAAGAATGTCGTTCAGTACAAGCAACAGCTTTGATTTTCCTGCACCGGCTTCTCCTACAATGACAAAACTCTTCTGTGCTCTGTTGACAGGAATAAGAAAATATCCCAGCATTTCCTGAATTAAAAGGATCTGTTCATCATCCAACGCTTCATGTAAAAATTGCTTGAATCTTGGACAATCCGCACCAGGCGTATAGTCTACTGCAAGCTGTACTGTCGATAAATATTCGGAATTATGTTCCGTCAGCTTATTTTCAAGAACGTTATACAAACCGTTTCTGACATTGATAATATATGGATTCGCATTGAGTTCACGCACATCACGCTGGATCTGCATCCTCCATTGTCCTTCTGCATCGCTTATCTGCGACAGCTTTGTATTGCCGGGAAGCATTTTTTCCCGAACCATATTTTTAGCATCTAATTCTGAAATTTCACTGTATACGCCGTGTTCATAGCGATAATATTGCTCGGCAGCATAAAACGCCGCAGTATTTTTTGCCATATCTGCTGCAAGAATATCGGGCAGAAACTTGAGTCCTCGTTCTGTTGCTTCATACCATGAGGGTATCTGTGCTGAAGATCGTCTGTGTTCCTTAGAACGTTTTGCAGCTTCAAATTTACGGTATATCTCCCTATGATATTGCAGCAAAGGTTTTACATCAGCCTGCTTAAAATGAAATTTCTCTTTCAGTAAATGACTGATTACCGCATTAGCACTTATTACGTCCAGACTGAATAAATATTCCCCAATAAAATGCCTGACAGTCTGCAAGTTGTCCATTTCAGAAATGCTTACTTCAAGCGTATCTGCAAGTATCTTTATTCCATCTAATGAAGGCGGCAGATATGCAAGAGAAGCAGGAGATTTGCAGGTACATTCTCCACTTTTTAGCTTTGGACACTGATATCCTTTTTCAGCAATAATTTTACAAGTCATAGGACCGGTTCCGGATTTCTGAAAATGTGAAATCTTATTGTCTGTTTCCTGTTTCGTATATGCAGGATAATCCTTAGATAGTGCATGAACCTTTGCAATTCCGCCCTGAAACGGTACAAGATTTGTGATCATGGCATACCAGTCATGCTCTGAAAGGATTGCCGCATTATCACGGCAATGCTGAATAAAATTACATTGTGCTTCTATCAGTTTTAAACCCATTTCAGTGCCGTCTGAAACAGTTTTTTCTTCTGTTTCAGAAACATCTGCTTTTTCTGTAACATTCAAAATCTCCGCAAGCTGCTCCTGCGTATATCTCCGTTCCGGATGAAATGAGATACATTCCACTAAAACAGGCTCTTTTTTGCAGTGATAAAATCCTGGCAGACGCATGACACGGCTTTCGTTAACGCAGGCAGGATCACCGCCGAAATAAGATACCAATGCTTTCTGAATCGGACGGAATTTTGCTACTTTTGCATCTTTCACAAACCAGTATGTATGCAGAGATTTTCTCGTTCTGATAACCATAGACGGCGGCAGAGGAAACGCATCTATCAGAGCCTGCTGTTTCTCAAAAGTCTTATCGTCCATCTCCACAAACTGTGCATTGATGCGAGTGATGCTGTCATCGGTCTGACCGCCGGAGTTCACCACGAAAAAGATACCGTGATTTTTCTTGTTATGTTCCCTCAAAGTTGACTCCACAGCAAAGAATTTTCCTGCTTCCACGGACAGCTTTGCACCTGTAAAGATGCCCTCTTTTCTGTCGTCAAAAACACGCAGATTCACCGTATCATCGGGATTGAACATGACGTTTATGACGTCCTGTGCCGATATATTCATAAGACTTCCTCCATTTTTTCCGTGAAATAACGAATAGGCATATGCCTGCGTTTCGCCCACTTTATCTCCTGAGCCATGCCTTCGGAAATGTTGCTTCCAAATACCCATAATTCCACACATTTGGTCAGCATAACATAATTCATGAACATTGCTGTCTGCCGTTCTTCACCAAGGGTATCGTCCAAAAACTGCGGAAAAAGCAGATGCGGTGCAAATGGAATACTATGATGCATGACTGCAAAACGGCTGTATTTCCGTGCGTTTTCAATGTTAAGATTTGTATTGCCACGATAGGGAGAACAGATATATACCAGAGGACGAAAGGCAACTAAATGGCGTGCTTTACGCTCCTCGCTCTCTATTCTTCTCATTGCTTCAAATTCCGTAGGGGAATAATAGCCTTCACTGTTGTGCGTTGATGCCAAACCTATCCCTCCAGTTCCTCTAAATTTCCGAATGTTTCTCCGGCAGACGCTTCCGCCACAAGCGGTAAGTCAAACTCAGAAAACGGCTGTTTTTCCATACATTTACGGATAAAATTTACTGATTCACTCAACTTTTCTTTCGGAACAATAAAAGTCAGTTCATCATGGATTTGCAAAATCGGTTTCAGCCAAGGGCGTGACGGCAGTCCTTTTAAAATGCGAACAATCGCAAGTTTTAGAATATCCGCAGCCGTTCCCTGAATTGGTGTATTCAATGCACAGCGTTCTGCAAAAGATTTCAGTCCCCAGTTTTCACTGCGGATATTGGGAAGATAACGTCTGCGTCCGAGCCATGTTTCAATATACATTTTTCTTGCAGCATCTCGTTTTGTTTCTTCCTGCCAAGTTGTCAGTGAAGGATATCCGGCTTTCAAATTTGCGATGATTTCAGAGCATTCGTCCACGGATTTTTCTACGCCAGCCTTGAATTTCAGCGTACTTTGCAACCCTTTCGGAAACAGTCCGTAAAATGTTCCGAAGTTTACATTTTTGGCAATAGTACGCTGTTCCTTGTACTCCCTGCGATGCTTGTCCTGTGCTTCTTCGTAAGTACAGCCGAAGATTACAGAAGTCGTCGCAGCATGAATATCACCGCCGTTTTTGTAGGTTTCCATCATGGTTTTATCACGGCAGTAGAATGCTCCCACACGCAGTTCAATCTGCGAAAAATCAAGTGACAGAATCAAATGATTTTCAGGCGCTTTGATAAAATTACGGATACCGATGGGGTCGTTGCTTTTTCTTGGGCAATTTTGCAAATTGGGATTTCTGCAATTCATACGCCCCGTCTCTGTTGAGAGTGCAAAGAAATCCGGATGAATTCTGCCTGTTGCAGAATTGATGCATTTCAGATATCCGTCAATGTATGTAGATTTGATTTTTCCCCATTTACGGTATTCCTGCACCAATGTGAACAGATTTGAAAGTTCAGGACGATTCACATCACACCATTCCTTCAGCATGATCATGGATGCATCATCTGCCGCTTCTTTATTTGACGCAGTAACTTTCATAACAGGCAGCTTCAAAATCTGATAAAGATAATCCTTGAACGCTTTTGTACCGCAGTTTGCACCGATTTCAACATCACCGATAAGCATATTTATCTCGTTCCTGATACGCTGTATCTGACTTTCTGCTTCCTGCTGACGGAATTTCATCAAATCCGCATCAACTGGTACACCGTTGTGCTTCATAATGCCAAGATATACTGCTGTGGGAGATTCTATGTGCTCCACAATATACCGATGTTTCGGCAAGAATCGGTCAAACCAGTTATTAAAGATATGATACAGCCGAAGTGCAAAATCAGAGTCCGCACAGCCGTAACGCACCGTTTCAGAATCCTGTGCGTCCAGTTCATCAAAATGCCTGCCATTTGTGACATCTGAAAATGTAGGCAGAGGTTCATGACAGATTTCCGATGCAAGTTTTTTCAGACCGCTGTCAGCAAGTTTGCGAAACTCATAATTGCTTTTCAAGGTCATCTGTGCGGCACAAATCGTATCATACACAGGCGGTTGAATCACGATATTCTGATGATAGGACACCAAAGATTCAAAGGCGATATTGTGTGCAATTTTGATGATATTTTTATTTGTGAGAAATGTTTGCAGAAATTTCAAAAACAACGTATTATCAATGTTTTCTCCGATTTTATGAGCAACAGGGATATAGATCCCTGTATGCTCTTTCACAGAAAAACTGCACCCTGCAATATGACTTTTATGCGGATCGAGAGCAACTTTTGCTTCTGTTCGATAAGGCTCGTCCGGTGAAGTTTCGTAGTCAAAAGCGACAATCGTTGCATTGCCTATGTAATCTTGAATTTCCTGCACCGAAGTGACGCATCTGTAATTTTCCATAATATCCTCCTCAATTCAGTGGCTAGATAATTTCGCCGGTTTCGGGGTCGATATTCAATGTGTCCTCCGCATCATAGCCAACATTTTTGCTGAGAGCCTTGACCTGTTCCGTCATAGCAGAGATCAGCTGATATTCCTCAGGCGACAAGGCACGTTCCACAGAAAACTGTGCCTGACTGTAATTGATACCTGTGTTGCTCGATGTTTTTTTAAGCGTGAATCTTGTCACCACAGCATTTGAGGTTTTGTACTTCGGAATCACACGCATTAGATAACGTGTAAATACTTTCAATGAACCTGTCGGCAAAGACAATATCATCGGGAAAATCTCACCCTCACGAAGCAAATATAGACGGCGGCGATTCTTGCAGGCTTTTGCACCATTTTTGCTGGAACCGTACTGATTAAGCGGGCAGGTATCACAATTACCGCCGGGAGTGCCCTCGCCGTTATGGCCGTCAAAACTGCCGCAGTCAGGAGGATTCGAGCCGCCCTGATATTCACTTTTGTAGTAGGCATTCAAAGAGTGCTGATAAAGGATAACTGCCGAAAACTCTTTGACAGTTTCCGGTTCATCGGGATCATCACCTGGGATCTCAAACATGATTCCGCCGCCTGACGGTATCTTGATACGCTCAAAAGTTGTTGATAGTCCGTCCATTTCCGCACTCATCACATTAGCAAGATCAAAGTCCTGTAATGCAAGATAGCCTGTATTATTTGTTTCCATCAATTCATTCTTCATAGTTATGAATCCTTTCATTTCGTAGATTTGCGAACAGATACAGAGGTCTGCTCATAGACGTTTACAAGTCCGTTCAGCCAGTCGGGAACATTGTCCTGGTTTTCTGCAATCTGCTCCTTGACAAAAGCAGACAGGCTGTTTGCGTTGACAGTTTCATAAACCAGATCGCCGAATCCGTTCTCTTTCAAAGCAGAGTACAGCTCGTCCTTATGACCAGCTACAGCAGACGCACAAGTCTTTGTGGTAAGCGAGAACATTGTTCCTGCACGAGTGAAGTTTTGTGTTTCTGTTTCGACCATAAGCTGAACCAGTGCATATTCTGTCTTATCAATCTCAACATTGATGTCCTTGACACGCTGTTCTGCGTCTTTTTTCTCCTCACGAAGCTGTTTCAGTTGCTCCGCAAGCTCATACATATTCAGTTCCATTTTAGTCCTCCTTTTCCTGAAACGGATTGATTCCGTTACGATAATCATCAACCAGTGTTCTCGCTAAATCCACCTTATCACGCAGAGAACGGAGAATTTTGGCATCAACTGTATTCTTTGCTATAAGATAGATATACAGGCAGTTTTCAGTCTGCGAAACTCTGTGGATTCTTGCCTTTGCTTGTTCAAAATTGCTCATGCTGTAATCGAGTGAATAGAATACCATCGTTGAAGCTGCGGTCAGTGTAATGCCAAGTCCTGCTGCTGCGATTTGTCCTACAAATACACGACAGTCTGCATCTTCCTGAAATCTTCTGATTTCCTCAGTACGGTCAGAGATACCTCCACGCACAGAAGCATATCCGATATTTTTCTTTTTCAGAAGTTTCTGAATATCGTTCAGTTCCGGTACAAATCTTGCCATGATGACCAGCTTTTTATCCTCAGCAAGCATAGTATCAAGGATATCTGAAAGAGCGTCCAGTTTTGCCGTACTTACAGCACTTGTATCTCCTTCGTCATCGGTTAAGTGACCGCCTGTCATCTGCGACAAACGGAGCATTTTTGTAAGTACATTCATCGCAGAAACTTCGGAACCTGCAAGCTCCGCAAAGCTTTCTTTTTCAAGCTGTTTGTATAGTTTCATTGCTTTCGGTTCAAGTTCAATGGTTCGGATTTCTTCTGTTATCTGCGGTAAATCAAGACATTCCGATTTTGTCACACGAAATGCAATGGAATGCAGTTTTTGCAGAAAGTCGTCCATCATCTGTTTCTTGAAAACAGGGATATGATTGCCATAACCGCACATATCAAAATATCTGTTGCGGAATATATAGAAACTTGTCCCAAAGATTTCGCTGTTCAGAAAACGATATTGCGAAAATACATCGATTTCCTTATTGGTGATAAGCGTTCCGGTCAGGAGAAGTTTGTACCTTGCCTTGTCGCCTAAACGGTGCATTGCTTTGGACTGTGATGTGCGGTTTTCCTTGATTTTATGTGCTTCATCGCAAATAATTATGTCAGCGTCAAAGCTAAGAAGTTCTTTTTCCAATCTCCATGCAGATTCATAATTGACTACTGCTATTTGCAGAGTATTTCTATGCAGTTTTGAAAGCTGTTCTTTTTTCTGAGAACTGCTGCCTTTCAGAACTGTCAGCTGATATGGGAAGTCAGCAAAACGTTCAAATTCCTGCTCCCACACGCCGAGAATTGATAACGGTGCTGTGATAAGAATTCTTTTGATATGTCGATACTCATGCAGGATTCCTGATATTGCAATACTGGTAATTGTTTTGCCACAGCCCATTTCCATCAGCAGTGCAACTCCGTTACTATGTACTTCGGACGGCAGTATTCCGAAGCGTTCGCAGGCAAATCGGCAGGCGTTCTGTTGGTGCTGATACAAATTTGCTTTGATTGAGAGTTTTAGGATTTCTTTCATTTTTGTGTTTCTCCTTATGCTTTGCAGGTAAGATATGTATTAGTGCCAAATGCAGCTAAAATTTGCTTAATTATAGTTTGCTGATATTCGGTTGCCTTTGGAATCAGTTCTTCCAAAACATTTATTTGCTCCATTGAAAGAATATTTTTATGTGGATTAAACGAATCAGGAACCGAAACTCCACCGCCCACACCTCGGCTCGTTTTCAGAGGGTACTTGGCTGTAAGTATAGTAATATCATTACGAATTGTTCTGTCTGTTACGCCCAATTCATCTGCAAGAACTTGCATGGTTTCATGACGTCTTATAATCAAAATACGCATAATTTCTTCCCTGCGTTCGATTGCATTCACAGCTTTTCCCCTCCTTCCGATTTTGATCTTCTATATTCATTGTACAACCTATATAGGAAAGCCCATTTCCTATTTGAGAAAAATTCACAAAACTTTCACATTTATAAATTCCAGGTTCTGAATCCACGCCTATAATAACGATTTTCAAAAATAAAAAAGTCCGGCAAGCTACAAACTCAGTGCAGCTTGTTGGACTCTCTGATTTTATATGTAGTGATTATTTTACTAAGTCTGTTAGCCATTTAGCTATTGGATGTACGATCATTTTGGCGTTCAGATATGCCATTTCAAGTGTCAGACAGGTTTCCAAGATAATAACCGTCCATGACTGAAAGCGTCATAGCAAGATCAGGCTTGACCATATTTGTTAGGCATACAGGCAACAGATACTGTAATCTGTTCTGGTATCCCTGCGGAACAATGATACTGGGTTCTATAACAGACTTTCTTCTTGCAAGTTCTACCGCTGTTTCCAGAAGAAGCGGTAGATTCTTTACCTTGCGAATTTTGGATGGAATACGTTCAAGGTTTTCTTCATCACCTAAGATGTGATCGACATTTACTCGGATCGGCCATTCCGGGATAAAATTAACTCCATTCTTCATAGCCGGAAAGTATGGCTTGTTTGGCAGGGGATGTATATATTTCAGATTCGGAGAGACCTCATCACAGAATCCGTTGAAATACCATTTTAAAGTGGAATTTTGTTTTTTATTTCTTTCAAAACAGGCATAAACTGCTTTATATCTCTGTGTGTAAAGTCCGGTATGAAAGCAGGCACGTTCATTTTCAATATGGAAAAATCCCTGTGCCGATAGTGTATCAGGTGCTGTATTGTGGTCAATGCTCTGTTTTCTGAAAATCAAGTTGATATATCGTTCCAGAATTGGGGTATCAAAATTTTTAGTTTCACATGTAGGTTTCTTAAATCGCCAAGATTCGGGCAGTATTATCTCAGTAAGTTCATCTAATTGTACGTACCAATCCGGTACGTAGGCAAATTCAAATAAATCTGTCGGTATCATTTTATCACCCTGCACTTTGGAAGTGCCTCAAGATACTTTGTCTGTATCTCTGCTTTCATATCCTCGTCTACATAGCGGCGTTCCGTACCGTCCGATCTGACTTCAATAACAGTTGACAAGGCATTTATGTAACCGTCATAGTGGTTCAGAAGTTTGGTCTGCGCATTATGGTCGCCTTTTATGGCACGGCGCACAGTTTCATAATCAAGTTCCATTATTTTCGATTCCTTTCATAGTAATTTCGGATGCTGTTAAATGAGTTTTTCTTCCTTTCAAATACGGAACGTTTGGAAATATGTAATGTTTCGGAAATATCGGAAACAGACATTCCGTACCAGAATTCCAAAATTATCACCTCTTTCTGTTTTGCTGTCAGCAGGAGCATAGCCTGATACAGCCATTCTGTTGTAATGATACAGCTGTGACCATTTCTGTCGTTGATAATATGTTCAGACGGATAAATTTCTCTTTCACCCTGTGTTTTCAGTATGTACTGTACTGTATCTGTACTGACAGTTTCGTTTGTATTTATGATTTTAGAAGCAGAGGCTATATTTCTGCCTGTATTTCTCATCACTGTTTTACTGAAACTATCGAAAATCTCAAGTTCCATTCTGTCGTTATGCGAGGGATTAGACATAGCTTTTCCTCCCTCCATATTCAGTTTTGAGAATGAGCCTTATTTGCCCTCCTAGAAATACTAAGACAAATTCAGGAGTCAAAATCGGAAGGTGAGATTTGTAAACTTTTTATGAACTATAGCTGGGGGTATAAAAAAGAGCATAACCTTCGGCATGTAAGGCCGAATAATTATGCTTTATAAAGATATTATTTTTGGGTTGTTGACCTTACAAAAAAGTTGAAGTATTCATTAGATTATATCATATTGATGAAATTTAATTACATGTTATGGTATGAAATGCTTTCTTTTTGGGTATGAAATACATTGAAATTTGCATTTCATACCCAAAAACTATACCACTCGTACCATAGTTCAGTTTAGGTGATGTGTGTTGTGTTATACTAAATAATAATTGTAATTATTTTGAGAAATTTCTTTTTATAGGAAAAATTATAAAATATGAAGGAGGTGTTGTAAGTAAAATATTCATTAACATTGAAGAGTGGGAGGTGATAGCAGAATATAAAATTAATTTACAGAAATTATAATAATCAGGAGGTAAAAATTATGTCAAAATTTAAGAAGATTATTGCAACTATGATAGGAACTACGATGAGTGCAAATGTTTTGCTTACAATGCCATTCTCAGCTTTCGCAGATAATATTTCACAAACTTTTGAGTTTGATGGGTATACTGTTGGATATGAGGTTAAAAATTCATGGGGAAATACTGATGTTATTTCTCTGACTCTTACGAACACAGGAACAGAAACCATTGAAGACTGGATGCTTTATTTTGATCCTAATGGTGAGATTCAGTATGTCAATGACGCTGTTCAAATGACAACAACTAACGGCATAGGGTATATCAAAAATCCAGGTTACAACGCAGATATTGATCCCGGTGCATCCGTTGAATTCCGCTATGCTGTCAATGACTGTGAAGAAATCCCCGATGATTACAAGTTCTGCCAGTCAAGGATGACAAAGGAAACTGGATATGATGTTTCACTTAAAGTGAATTATACATGGGGCAGTAATAACGAGTACTTTAATGGTGAGATTATTATCCAGAATGATACGGATGCACCAATTGAGGCATGGGAACTCAAGGTAGATACCAACTTCACTATAACCGAAATTACAAATAGTTGGGCGGCCGATGTTACTGAACTTGAGTCGTACAACTATATGTTGAAAGGAACGTACACAAGTATTCTTCCAGTTGGTGGAAGTATTTCCCTTGGTTTTAATGGTATGAAAGAGGGAGAACCGATCATCAGCGACTATTCATTGACTGAGGTTGTTGTGGATGAGTCTGTTATTGATTCGATAATCAACGGCATTAACAAAGATGATGCGTTTTATGATGACTGCATTGATTGGAGTACATTGCCAGATTCTGATGGAGATGGCTTGCCGGATGAATATGAAGAAGAATACGGATGTGATCCAACAAATCCAGATACAGACGAAGATGGCTTACCGGATGGATATGAAATTATGACAATCGGTTCGAATCCTGCAGATGCATATTCACTGGATAGCACACTTTCCGATGGTGAATATGATAATGATCAAGATGGATTGAGTAACTATGAAGAATATATTCTCGGCACAGATCCTCTTCGTGCTGATTCTGATTTTGATGGTTTGTCCGATGGCAATGAAGTAAATGTTTATGATACTGACCCACTAAATCCAGACACAGATGGTGATGGTTTGTCTGACGGTGATGAAATTGCTCTTGGATTAAATCCTTTGGTTACTGACAGTAATGGGGATGGTATTTCGGACAATGAGGAAAAGTTTTCACAAGACATTACATATAATACTGAAGATTCTGATACAGTTATTGACTCCATTAACGTATCATTTGAGGGCACAGGCTATATTAATTCCACCACTTCTGTTGAGAATATTATGGACACAGATTGGATGTGTTCAAATGTTGTAGGTCTGATTGGCAATCCTTATGACATTTCTTCTGATTCTTCATTTGATACAGCTACGCTTACATTTACTGTTGATAAATCTTCTTTAGGCGATACACAGTTTGATGATTTAGCTGTTTTGTGGTACAATGAAGAGGAGCAGCGTTTTGTTGAGATGGAAACAATCCCAGATGTCACAGCTTCTACGCTTACAACGACAGTAGAACATTTCAGTAAATATTTGATTGTGGATTGTTCAAGATGGTATGAAGCGTGGTCTGAAAATAATTATCCGATTAATGGAAACACATTACATACGGCAATTACAATTGATTGCTCAAGTAGCATGATAGGCAATGATCCAAATAATTATCGAATTACAGCTGCAAATAGTTTTGTTGATGTAATGAATGCTGCTGATTTGGCATCAGTAATTTTCTTTGCAGATGGTGCAGATGAAAAGCAGGAATTAACCAATGATCAGGAAGCTTTAAAAAATGCTATTGATGATGTTTTCTCAGCTGGTACAACCAATTATACAGCTGCACTGCGATACTCTATTGACAGCTTAGAAAAGCAGCCTGATTCTGATGCGGATGATATTATTATTTTTCTTTCTGATGGACGTCCTACGGGAACAGATGCAGGTCCGGGTTATGAAATTTCAGAAGAGGATTTTGACTATTCCTTAGTAGACGAAGCAGCAAGTAAGGGAATCCGAATTTATACCATAGGCTTAACTAATAATGTAAATGAAAATATTCTTAAAGAAATGGCAAGCAGAACAAATGGCGAGTACTATTATGCTAACACTGCCAAAGAGTTGATTTCATATTTTTTGACTGTTAACATGAGTGAAAAGTATGATATTATTACAGATACAGATGAAGATGGTATTCCGGATTTATTTGAAACATATGGTATGCCGGTTGCAAACGGTCAGGTGCTTTTTAGTGATCCCGAGGTGAAAGATACTGACGGTGACGGGCTGGAAGACGGCGAAGAAGTAATTATGCATATTGTAGATGATGCTGACGAAGTGAAAGCTGCTTATAATTATATGTATGGCAGTATTCCAGAGCCTTTCATTAGTAATAATGGCGGTATTTACTTTACTATGGTTGCAAATCCAGAAAAAGAATGTAGCGCAGATGATGGAATTAATGATTTCGATAAGCTATATCCCGAAAAAATATTTGATAAATATAAAAGTAATCTTTATGGAAATTTAGACGATGAACTTTATAATTATTACGATGATAGTGAATATTATAATAGCCATTTAGAAGAACGTTATATGTTGCGTAAACCACTTACAAAATACACAATTGAAAAATTATATCCTGAGTTCAAAGATGAAACTGTAAATAATATTTCCAATGCGATATATTATGAACTAAAAGATAATATACTTCGAATTCATGTGGGGGCGAATTTTACTGGTGCATTAAAAGACGAAAAACTGGAAGGTGTTTTACGTAAAAAATTGATTGCACAAGGTATCAATGAACACTGGAGTGAAACATACACAGGAACGTTGTTTGATTTTTACCCAGGAATGGTCATAAGCGTAGAAGTTGTGATTAAAGAAAAAATTGATGACGAATTTTACACATTAATTGATGGTGAACCGGATTATAAAGAGTTCTATCCAAGTGAAAAAAAGGTAATAAATATTGAGTGCTCAGATAGGTTTGGAAATCCATATCATGGAACAAATGGAATAAATATTAGTAAAGGTTGGAGTTTAACAAGTGGTCTATTTACCAAAGAAGAGTATAAGGGTATGCCTGCACATGAATTTGGTCATGCACTTAAACTGGCAGATGGCTATGAAGCTGAGGAAAACAGAGAGTTTTATATTAAACAACAAAACGAAGTTTTAGAAGTAGGAATAATGAGGCACGGTGGAAACGTTATTTTAAATGATGTTGAAATGGTCTTGTGCGGTGCGATCTCTGGTGATAATCAGGCATACAGCCCTATGTTTGATAGACCTCTATCCAAAGCAATTAGAGAGAAATCATTATATGTATATGCTCCATCTTTAAGCAGCTCATTTTTATATGGTAAAGAATATTTTAATCATTTTGCTCCAAATATTTACTATACATGGTGGAATGATACAAGCTATGTCCCGATAGGAGATAACGTTATAAAAGAAAAAATTGTAACTGCTAATGGTGAAGATATCGGCAAATGGTTTTATTTTGTAGAAAATGAAAGTACAGTTACGATTTTGGGTTATGAAGGTATATTGGAAGATTCGAATGGACAGTTAATCGTTCCTTCGACAATACTGGGGGATAATGGAAATTTATATAATGTCACAAAGATTCATGATTCAGCTTTTTGTGGTAAAAGTTTTGATAAAATACAACTGCCGGACACTATTGCAAGTATAGGTACTGCGGCATTCTATGAATGCAAGAATCTTACCGAATGTTCAGTTCCCGAAGATGTAAAAGTTATAAGAAAAGGTACTTTCCAAAATTGCGAAAATCTTAGGTCAATAGATATTGGTTCAGGCGTTGAAATTATTGCAACCTCGGCTTTTTATGATTGTATTAGTCTTACTGGAGTTATAATTCCAGAAAGTGTAGAACGAATTGGAAATTCCGCTTTTCATAATTGTAAAAGTATGATTGATATAATAATTCCAGAAAATGTGAAAACAATTGATGCATATGCATTTAATTTGTGTTGGTGGTTAAATGCGGGTTCAATTACTTTTTATCGAACAAATGATATTGATGGATATAATAATGCGTTGCTGTATAATGATGGAAAAGCCACGGTCTATGTACCATTAGAATCTGAATCATTATATCAAGAGTTATTTGCAAATTCTAAAAAAGCAGCTATTTTGACAATAAGTGAAAAAGGAGGTGTTTCTCGAAAATGAAGCGGATTATTCAGTTATTTATTACATTGTCCATGATAGGGCTGTGTTGCAATCCTATTATGGTATCAGCTTTGGACGGTTACAATTATGATTTTGAAAGTGGCTCTGGTTTTATTTATAAAATAACAGATAATGAGATTAGCATTGTTCAATATTCATGCTCACCTGAAGGTATAAATGGTGATGTTATTCCAGATAAAATCAATGGTTATCCTATAACAACAATAGGATATAGATCATTTCATTTAGTAGAAATGCTTGAGAGTATTACTCTGCCAGAAACATTAGTCACAATTGAATCAGAAGCATTTGCAGGGTGTAAAATGTTAACAAGTATTGTGATACCACGCAGTGTTGAAGAAATTGGAAGTTGTGCTTTGGGTTATGATTTTATTGCGACACAGGTCGAGGTAGGAAATAAATATTCTAACTTCACCATTTATGGTTACAACGGAACTGTTGCAGAAACCTACGCCAACGAAAACGGTTTCACCTTTATCGCACTTGACGAGCCTATTTCTACAATTATGACACAAACTACTCAAATAACCAGTACTTCTACAACTGCAACAACTACTACAATTTCATCTGACAATTCAGAATCGACCAACATATCGACAAATGTATCAACTACTACAGCAACTTCTGATATTCAGATAATTACAACACAAACTTCTTTGCCAAGCAGTACAATTGGTAAATCTGGTACAACATCAAAACAAACAACAACCACAACTCAAAATGTAAATCCTGCTTCCAACGGAAATGCAAATAATTCAAAAGGAAGTTCATCATCTTCTCCTAAAACAGGGGATTCATTTCCGATTGTCAGTGTATTGACTGCAATTGGCATATCAGTATTATCTACAGTACTGTTTATGAAAAAGAGAAAGTAAGGATGTGTCTATGAAAAAAATATTAGCTTCAATTATGAGCTTCGTAATGTCTGCTATGTGCGTGTTTGGTGGATTTGATTCTAATTTAACAGTTAGTGTAGCAAAATCACAAACTTATGGTGATTTAACCTACATGAATTATGGTGGCTGGATTGAAATTACTGATTGTAGTACTGATGTAGAAACTGTGGAAATTCCGGAAAAAATTGATAATACAACTGTACGGGATATTGGTGACAATGCATTCTCCGGTTGCTCTGATCTAACACAAATTACAATTCCGGATACGGTAAAAACAATTGGAACGAATGCGTTCAATGGTTGTTCTTCGCTGAAAAGCATAGAGTTTCCAGTCAGATTACAAAAAATAGGTTTTAATGCATTCTATTCCTGCACTGATTTATCATCAATTGAAATTCCAAACAGTGTGACTACAATTGAAGGTTTTGCATTTAATAATTGTTCTGCTTTGAAAACAATTACAATTCCAACAAATGTAGAAACGATTGGAAATCGTGCATTTTATGATTGTAATAGCTTGACAGAAATTATAGTTGCAGATGGTAATGAGTCATTTTCAAGCAAAGATGGCGTGCTCTATAATTCTGATTTCACTAAAATCATTTGTTATCCTGCCGGAAAATCAGGCGAAGATTATACTGTTGCTGACAGTGTAACAATAATCGGAGATGCTGCCTTTTATAACTGCCGAGGTTTAACTGAAATCACACTTCCAGACAAATTAACAACGATAGAGGATTTTGCTTTCTATTATTGCAACAGTATACAAACAGTTATATTACCGTCTACTGTTCAAAGTATAGGTCAAGCTTCATTTTACGGTTGTACAAAGATGACAGAGATTTATTTTCCCAAAAGTATAACAGTAATCTCTGTTGGCACATTTTCTCAATGTATTGCGTTGAGTGACGTATACTATTCCGGTTCAGAAAGTGATTGGAGTGCAATTGAAATTGATAATTCAATGGATATGAATTCTTATTTGATAAAAGCTAACGTTCACTATAATTCTGAGGGAATTGTTAAGCAAATTCAAGGAGATGTCAACGAGGATGAGGTATTTTCAGTAGCAGACGTGCTTCTGTTTCAGAAGTGGTTATTAGCTGTGCCTGATGCCAATCTTGCTAACTGGAAAGCGGCAGATTTATGCCAGGATAACGTACTCAATGTCTTTGATCTTTGCTTAATGAAAAAAATGCTGCTTAGTAATTTAGCATCAGTAGATGCATAATTACGTTTCATATGTTATCTTGTTGAAATTTGGCATCTGCACATTAGCCGAATTAATTTGATATGGGTTTCCTTTGTAATGAGGACATATTCATGAGGAGCTGTATCATGAAATATTGATACAGCTTTTCCCTCTTAAACAAAATAAAGAGATAAAATCTGGTAAATATGACTGTTGACTATATTCACTTATTGAGTAATATATGATACTACGATACGCTTAAGGAATATTCGGGTTTTCGCAAAATTCAGACTTTTGCGAATGAGAATCAAGGCAGTATTATCGTTTATTTCGATGTGTATTGTGAATATAGCTTGATAAGGAGTAGTTATCAGATGTCTAAATTAAATATTTATCACCGCCGTGACGGACGGTGGGAAGGACGTATTTCTCGTGGAAAGAAAGAGAATGGAAAGCGTAAGTATCAGTATGTCATTGCCAGAACAAGAGACGCTGTTGTCGAGAGAATGGAAGATATTCGCAGAAGCGAGCAGCCAAAAGGACAATGCTCTAAAACAGTATCTGTACTGTTCTCAGAATGGTATCGCAGTATTCAGCATAGAGTCAAGGAATCTACCATTGCAAACTATACCATGAAAGCACAAAAGCATATATTGCCGAATTTCGGTGATAAATTAGTTGATTCTATTGTTCAGAATGACATCTATTCATTCATTGAAACCAAGCAAAAAGAAGGCCTTTCCAATAGATATGTTTCAGATATCATCATTCTTATGAAAACCATATACAAATATGCAGTAAGAACCTATCATATTTTCAACCCAATGGATGGAGTTATCCTGCCAAGGAATAAAACTCCTGAAATTGATTTGTTAGATGAAACTGAACAAGCAAAATTGCAGCGATATATAAACAATAATCAAAACCATTCAACACTTGGCGTGGCTCTGTCGCTGTCAACCGGAATCAGAATCGGAGAACTTTGTGCCTTGCAGTGGAAAGATATCGACCTTGAAAAACGTATTCTGACCGTCAGGAAAACTATGCAAAGAATTCAATACCCTACAGAAATATCGAAAACCAAGCTCATCATTACTGATCCGAAAAGTGAATCTTCCCGCCGAAGAATACCAATCCCGGATTGCATGGTGGGCTTTTTGCATAAGTTTAAAGAAGAATCTGGAAATTATGTCTTAACAGGCTCGAAGAAACCGATAGAACCAAGAACAATGCAGTATCGCTTTGCATCGATATTAAAAAACGCAAAATTGCCGTCAGTTCACTTTCATGCTTTGCGCCACATTTTTGCCTCATCTTGTATTAAATTAGGCTTTGATGTTAAGGCATTGAGTGAACTTCTTGGACATAGTTCCGTGGAAATTACGCTGAATAGATACGTGCATTCGTCCTTTGAACAGAAAAAAGAGTATATGAAACGCATAAAGCTTGCTTTTTGAAAAATTAGCAGCTTGAAAATAGAATAACTATTTATCTATTCTCTTTCGCAAAAGTCTGAATTTTGCGAATGAGAATTTCAATAGATATTATAGCATATTTGTTTTAAAAATATGCTTGATTTCAGTTCGAAATTTTGTTATAATTGATAGTGTAAAATCCAGATTTTGAAAATAAAAATCATTCAAATTGAAATCTTGGAGGAGTGTTATGATAAAGATTGCCGTTGCAGATGATGATGAACTTATATGTAAAGAGATAGTCAGGCTAATCAGTAAATTTAATGTTTGTTATGATTTTGACTTCCGACCTGAATATTATTGCTCTTGTGAGGAAATATATAACAGTATCATAAAAGGATGTAATTATGATTTGATTTTTCTGGATATTGAGTTTCCGGAGATGAATGGAACCGAATTTGGCAAGATGTTGCGTATGAAGATGAAAAATTATGATACGCAAATAATTTTTATTTCCGCTGTCAAAGATTATGCAATGGAACTGTTTAAAATCAGACCTATTGAATTTCTTGTGAAACCGATTGCTGAAGAAACCTTGAGGTCATGTATGTTGACTTACATGACGCATTTTGAAAATTCAAATGGATTTCTTGAGTATACATTGGAAAACATAAAACACAGAATAAGAATTCGAGAAGTTCTATATTTGGAGAGCAATAGAAAAAAGACTGAGTTTCATACACGAAGTTCAACTTTTTCAGTCTATGGAAAAGCCGTTGACATTATTGGTGATAATAAAAACAAATTCGTCTGTATTTCTCGTGGAGTATATGTAAATATTCAGCATATTATTGAGGCAACTACCAAGGAAATTCTTCTTACAGATAATTCAAGATTATATATCAGTCGAGGGTGTCAGGATACAGTAAGAGATCGATTATCCGAAATATAAGACCTGCAAATAAAAGTCAAGCCCTAAATTGAAATTTTTTTTCAAAGTAAAAAAGTGTACGACAAAAAGACTGCAGAAGCAGCCTGAAAAAATTTATTCTTGAATAGACATCTTACGTTGAGATATCTGCGGCAATTAAGACTTCTTTAACTCTCGCATAGTAAATACGCAGGAACTTGTTTGCAGCGGCATTCATGTATGAATAGTAATGCTTACCTTCAGATTGTTTCTTTATCAGAAAATCGTACACAGGGTTATTGATCGGCTTTGTTTGTAACAATACCTGCATAATGATAAATAAGGTTCTTCGAAGAGCCCCCGAACCTTTCTTTGTCATTGGATTTGATATTGAAACTTTCTTACCTGAATCATTATTCTCACTGTCATAGCCAAAGTAAGCGGTGATTGCTTTCCGGCTGTGGAAACGTCTTGTATCTCCGATTTCAGCTATGAGTTGAGGACCTACAGATTTACCAACACCATACATGGACATAACAGTATCATATTCGGGAAGCTGAGCTGCTATACGATTCATTTCAAGCTGGATAGCGTGGCAGTTCTCAATGGCAGAATTGAGCATTTTAGCAGCTTGTATAACAGCAAATGCAGTCGATTCTTCCAAAGAAACGCTGCTGATGCAATCTTTTGAATAATCATATATTCTCTCACACGCTACCTCTGTGAAGTAATAAGAATTGCTGGCACACCACTTCTTGTACTTTTTTGAAAATGTCTTGATAGTGAGCTTTGAGATCATATCGCAGTGAGGAAATGCCAATACAAAGTCAACCCACTTTTCATGACCGTCTGATTCTCTGGAAGATGATGTGAAAAGCTTATTGATTCCTGGGAAAGTAAGGTCAAGCAAAGAAATCAGATTATTGTTCATCATAGTCTTTAACTTTGAAGCTTGCTGATACTGTCTGTTCAGCAGTTTCAATGACTTTCTTAAGTCTTCCTGAGGAACATATTTCTTCAGTTCAAGCCAGTAAGTTAACGCAAAGGAAGCTATTTTTAAAGAATCCTTCTTATCCGTTTTGGGCTTTCTTAACGTGTTTCCGCCGAAGTCACTGATAAGCACAGGATTGACTACGGAAACAAATATATTTTGTTCGTGGAGGTAACGGGCAATGGGTTCATAATAGTTTCCAGTTGCTTCCATAACAACCTTACTCTCACCGGGAAGTTTCTTTATGAAGTCCGCTAATATTTTCAAGTCACTTCCGGTGTGAGCAACATCAAAAGGCGAAGCCACAACTTCACCGAAGGGACGTAGTACAGCAACTGTACTTTTACCTTTGGAAACATCAATACCTACTGCGTTCATAATAAAATACATCTCCTGAATTGAAATTGTAATCGGGTAAACCACACTTTACTCATTACCTATTCAATCTGTTTGGTGACACGAACGCACATACTGTGGCTCAACCTGCATAAACCGAACGCTATAATGAAAGCATGGATGACAGTCTTAATCACGGGCACTTTGTCCCAAGGAGGAATTCGTCAGTCCAATTACTGCTTTCAGTATAGCTTAAGTAATAAGCACGTGTAAACCCTTACTGGATTGCAAGGTTTTACCCGTCAATTATATTGTAACAGGAGGAAAAATGGGTACCATTTTATATATTGCTTCAAATTCTATTCGTGTGTACGCAATTAGTGTGTTTATAAATATATTTTTAGGGAAAAGCCGATTAAGTCTGCTGCTTAATAGACTAACTTATGTTTTTTATTTTCTGATAAGTACGATTGGCTGGCTGTATGGTCAGAGTACAACGCTTAATTTGATTTTAAATACATTACCGATTCTTTTAATAACACTTCAATATTATTCTTCATGGTCAAAGAAAATATTTTCTGTAATTTCATCTTGTGCCGTGGGAATGTTTATTGATTGGATGGGATTTGCTGTTTTTGGAAACACAGAAATAATAGAAAGTGGATTTATCCAGGCCATTATATTCTTGATTTTATGTTCTTTATTTAGATATTACTACAAAAATCAAGAGGACTATTCCTTTAAATCCAGGTATTCTTGGCTTTTAATTTTAATAGCTGTTGGTACTGCATTAATTGGAGTATTAACAGTTAATGAGGATTCATCTTATGATTATTTGATTGCACTTATATTATTGTTCATCAATTTCCTTAATTTCTATATTTATAATTTAGAGCAGGAAAGTTTTAAAGCACAGCATAAATTAAAATTGATTGAAACTTCTAACTATGCATATCAGAATCAGATAAAGATTATGAATGAATCACAGCAAAAAATACGCTTTTTAAGACATGACTTTTATCGCCATATAAATAAATTGAAGAATTTATCGGAAGAAAATGATGTTCAAAGCATTAAACAATATTTAAATGAAATGGAAGATGCTGTTGTGGTTAAGAAAGAATATTCAAAAACAGGAAATGACGATGTAGATAGCCTTTTAAATTATGAGTTGTCACTTGCTGCTGAATTTGGTGCAGAGATAATTTATGATGTGAATTTACCCGAAAAATTGAATATTTCTTCTTTCGACATTACAATCATATTGGGAAATCTTATGGATAATGCCATTGAAGCACTAAGGAATTCTGAGAAAAAGTTGTTGAAAGTTAATATTCAATTTAATAAAGGCATAATACGAATCGATATTGAGAATTCTTATGATCCAAAATATAAGAAAAAGCATGATGGCAGAGAACATGGAATAGGACTTTTGAGTGTAGAGAATACTTTACAGAAATATCATGGCAAGTTAGATTCATATCCATATCCAGAAGAGAGTAAGTATCATACAACAGCTATTTTCTATAATAGTTTGGACGAATAATAACCGGACACGATACTGTGTCCGGATTTTGTATATAAAATTTGATTGAAATACATAAAGGAAGTAAATGATAATGTTTGTAAAATTAGCTGATAATATTGTAAAGTGGATGTTAAATAATCAGATTATTGAAGAGAATAAGGCGGTGATATGTAGGTGGGGTATCAGCCACATTTTGGACACTGTATTTAATATTGCTACATTTCTTATAATCGGATTTTTGTTTAAGATGCCTATTGAGACTATTATTTTTACTCTTGGATATATTCCATTAAGGATCTATGCCGGAGGATATCATGCCAAAACACCACTTCGCTGTTGGTGTTTATCAAATATAATCTTAGCGGTTTCATTGGTGATTGTGCAGAATGTGGAAAAATATTATATAGCATTTGACATTTTATCATTAATAGCTATTGTAGTTTTAATTGTATTTATGCCTGTGGAAGATTTACATAAACCTTTAGATCAAAATGATCGAAAAAAATATAAAAAGCGTGGAGTTGCTATTTTAGCAATCGAAATATGTATATCTTTTGTTTTTACCTTACTTCATCATGATAAAATATCGCTTGTTTTAAGTAGTGTATGGGTACTGCTTAGTGTTATGTTAATATTAGGAGTAATTAAGAATGCTTTAATCAAAAAATAGAATTGTAAAAATCCGTCTGAAGTTTGAATATCAGGCGGATTTTGCATTTCGTACCCAAAAACTATACCATTCGTACCATATCATAAATTTTTGTCGAAGTTTATGTTATTATATGAAAGGATAAGGAAGTCCAAAATAAACTCTGCAAAACAGAGAATACGAAAGGAAAGTTTATATGAAGAAAAAAATTGCTCAGTTCGTAACAAAGTTTGGTGGAACAATGGCGGCATTTGCAGTGATGGTTGCTGCACTCACTGCTAATTCAGCGTGTTTTTGGCTTTCTCATCAGCCAGAAGAGCCTGAGGAGATCAAACAGCTTAAGAAGTGATTTGTTAAGTGAATGAAAGGCTGATCAGTGCCAGGAAGATTTCCGAAAAAAATGCAGATATGTATATGAATTTTTCAATTTTCTATGATACTTGTAAATATTGCTACTACATTATTTCCTGGAATACTGTTTCAGCTTTTTGTTCTCTGCATACTACATTTGCATTAACGCATATTGGAATCATACAGATGTCCTTAATGGAATTATTATATTAATTCACCTATAAAGTTGATTTAGTAAAAAGTTTTATGAGCCAAATTTATTTTACTAATGTTGAAGTCGGTAACATTTATAATAGTATAGGCGCTGATGATTTCCGAGTTGTTGATACACAATGTTTTCAGTATTCTGATGGTAAGTGTAATTAGGCTAAATATATTATCTGTTTGAATTTATGTGGCTTTAGCAAGTAGTTGCTAATAAAGTTGGAATGTTTTTTTTGATATAAAAGCAATTATAGGTTTTTATTCCGGTTGCTTTTTGTTTTCTTTTTTACTGTCTTTATCTCATCGCATATTTTTGGTGGTGTGATTCGGAGGTTTTTATGTTAATTTTAGAAGTTAGTAAGGTTAGTAAAAATTTTGGGTATGGTACTCTTTTTAAAAATCTTTCATTTTCATTGAACGAAGGCGAGAAGATTTCTGTTGTAGGTCAGAATGGTTGTGGAAAGTCCACATTGCTTAAAATGATTTTTGGTACAGAAAAGATTGACAGTGGTTCAATAAGTATAAAAAAAGGAGTGAAAGTTGCTTATCTTGATCAGACTGCTCCTGACAAGCATGACAAAAGAATGGTTAAAGAGGTATTACTTGATGCATATAAACCTATTCTTGATGCGGAAGAAGAAATGCAGAAATTGCTCACAAAAATAGAAGAAGATCCTGAATCTGATGAGTGTACAAAATGGGTAGAAGAATACAGTGCACTTCAGGAAAAATTCACTAAAGATGGCGGTTACAATATAGAAACTAATATCAATATCGTTACAAATGGTTTGAACATATCTGATGATATCCTTAACAGCGAATATGATGTATTGAGTGGTGGCGAAAAGACTCTTATCCACATGGCTAAGTCTCTGTGTCAACAGCCTGATCTTATCCTGCTTGATGAGCCTACAAATCACTTGGATATAAACAGAATAGAATGGCTTGAAGAATATGTAAAATCTTTTAACGGCGCAGCAGTCATAGTTTCGCATGACCGCGTGTTTCTTGATAAAGTTTCTGATAAGATACTTGAGATTGATAAGAATCATTCTGAGATATACTCTTCTAATTATTCGCAGTATCTTGTAGAAAAAGAAGAACGTTATAATAAACAACTCATGGAATACAAAATGCAGCAAGATTATTTCGATAAGTTAGAAAAACAATATAAACGTTTCGCAGATGCTGGTATGGCTACAAACAGTACCGCAATGACACGTAAGGCTTCAGTCATAAAAAAGAGGCTTGAGCGCGAGAAAGAGCAGTCGTTTGTGCCCAAACCAGAAGCAACTAAAAAGATTAGTCTTTCATTTGAAGAAGTGCTCAAAAACAGTAAACACGTTATTGAGGTTTTAAACCTTTGTATAAGCACAGAAAACAGAGTAATAGTTGAGGATGTTAACATGGATATTCTGAAGGGTGAACGTATAGTACTTATAGGTTCTAACGGAAGTGGAAAATCAACTATAATCAAAGCTATAATGAATGAATCACCGCTTGATGTGCATGGTGAAGTAAAGATTGCTCCAAGTGTAAAGATTGGCTACCTGCCTCAACTCATCGAGTTTGATGATGATAGCGAGAACCTTTTGGAATACTTCCGACTTTCTACAGGTTTGAGTGAAGAACGTTCACGAAGTATTCTTTCAAGATTTCTGTTCTCTAAAGAAGATGTTCAGAAAAATGTTGGAAGACTTTCAGGAGGAGAGCGTATTAGAGTACGCCTTGCGATCTTGCTCCAGAATCAGGTCAACACATTGATTTTTGACGAGCCTACAAACCATATCGACATACCTACAAAGGAAGCACTTGAAAATGCTATTGATGGATTTGACGGAACTGTTATAGCTGTATCTCATGACCGTTATTTTATTAATAAGGTAGCTCATAAGGTTGTTGAAGTAAAGAATAAACATATACGTACTTTTATTGGTGATTACAATAATTATTTGAGTAAATGTTAAATAGATGGTGCAAAAAATGTGCGAAAGAATAAACTTACCATTAGTCAGTGTAGTTATACCAGTTTATAATCGTGAAAATACCGTTGCTGCAGCTATTGATTCCGTGTTGGATCAGACATATGAGAATATTGAGATTATTGTCGTGAATGATGCCTCAACGGATAACACGGAAAACGTATTGTTTGATAAATACAAAGATAAGATTAAGTATTTTAAAAACGAAAAAAACATGGGCGTTTCGTTTTCACGTAATAAAGGTATAGAAAACGCAAACGGAAAAAATATCGCGTTTCTTGATTCGGATGATATATGGTTTCCATTTCATATTAAGGAAACGCTGAACAAAAGCACAGTTGAAAAAGCAAATCGATAATTACGACTAAAA
>OGPJ01000720.1_pt1 | contig 25281 bp, 20 predicted proteins | sample 1552831 | NCBI WGS metagenome assembly OGPJ01 (sample SAMEA2579914, study PRJEB22360) | human gut metagenome | biome: human gut; feature: human-associated habitat; material: faeces | place: Denmark | collected 2008/2010
TATCCCGCCGGCGAAGGCGGCTGCGGGGGGTCTTATCGGCAAAAATCTCGACATCGCCTGCGATTAGAATCTTCCGTCTCAATCTGTAACATCTATCGGGCTAAATCGTCTCTACCTGTTACAGATCAAGGCAAACCGCCCCAAACCACCACAAAGGTGCCTGTTCCTTTTGTGGTGGTTGCTTAGAGCTGGCTGCGCAGATAGTCAGCCATATATGGAACAGCGAAACGCACGTAACCGCGGCGCGCCTGCTCGATTACGCCGGCGTCGATGAGGCGCCGGCGATACTTTTGTGCGTAGTCGGGCGTGACTGACATGCGCTTCGCAACATCAGAAATGCGAGACACGGCGCTTTCGTCATCGGTCATTGCGGCGAGAAACGCAACATCTTGGTCCGATAGCGCGGCGAGCGTCGTTTCGCACACATCGTTTTCGAAATCGGCCTTTGACGCTTTGATTGCTCCGTCGACTTGCTCTGGCGTTACACGTTCTCCTGCCTGGCAACGATTGGCGATGTTGTAGCCGATGAGCTGCAGCATATAGGGCGAGCCCTGAGTTGCGCGAGCGGCGTCCAGCCGAAGATCGCTTGGGATATCAAGGTCGAGCTCTTCGAAAGCCCGCTGATAATAGGCATCGACATCTCCGACTGAAAGTGGTTCAAGCGTAACCTTGCGAGCACGGTTGAGAAATGTCAGCACACGGTCATTGAGTGTCGCGCAGACGGCTCCCGGGAGGCCCGCCATGACGAGCGCGACGTTGAGCCGTTCGCCGACCAGCTCTTGATAGGCGGTGACGAGCTGTCTGATCTCGGGTGAATTTGCTTGGAGCTCGTCGATGAGGATGAGGATGCCGTGTCCCTGCTCCGTCAGTTTGCGCGCGAGCTGTGTGAGCTTGAACTGAAAGCTCTTGGACTCCTGCACGTCTCGTGTGAACTCGAGGCCTGCCGAGAACCCAAAAACACTTAGACTGCCGCTCGTGAGTTTGGGAAGGCGGCGTTTGTTGACGTAAGGCTCGCCCGTTTCCTGGATCTTCTCAACAATGCGCTCGAGCATATCCTCGGAGGCTACGGTGGGCGTGGCGACAACAAAGCCGAGCTTGCGTGCGCGGTCGGCAAGTTCCCACAGAAGAACCGTCTTGCCGCTGCCTCGCTGGCCGAGCATGAGCATGGCTCGGTCTCGATTGCCAGGCTCCTGCTCAAGGCCGGAGATGAATGTCGAAATTACATTTCTGCGCCCGACTAGATAGGACGGGCGATTTCCAAATGAGGGGGAGAAGATGGTTTCAGTCATGAGTCTCCTTTCCTTTTTTTCCTATTTTTTCCTTTCTTTCCTATTCAGTCAAATATCCCGCCGGCGAAGGCGGCTGCGGGGGGTCTTATCGGCAAAAATCTCGACATCACCTGCGACTAGAATCTTCCGTCTCAATCTGTAACACCTAGCGGGCCAAATCGTCTCTACCTGTTACAGATTTAGACAAACTGCAGGGGCTGCCCGAAAGATCTCGATCTGTAACGCCAGGCCCGGTTTTGGCTTCCTAGCTGTTACAGATCGAGACAAACCGCCCCAAACCACCACAAAGGTGCCTGTTCCTTTTGTGGTGGTTTGGGCAGGCGGGTATCAAAAAGTGTCAGACGGGGCGGCTGTCGGGCACTTGCGCGCGAAAAGAAGTATCGACCTGCGTCGTTGCCGTTGAGCGGCGCGCTGTTTACGGGGTTACTGAAGCCGCGACAAACAGCGTGTGAAAGGATCGACGTATGGCTTTCCGTAAAGACTTCCTGTGGGGCGGCGCGACGGCTGCCAACCAGTGCGAGGGTGCCTACGACGTGGATGGCCGCGGCCTGGCCAACGTGGACGTGGCCCCGCACGGCCCCGAGCGCTATGCGGTGGTCTCCGGCCAGCGCAAGATGCTCGACTTCGAGGACGGCTATTACTATCCCGCGCAGACCGGCATCGATTTCTACCACCACTACAAGGAGGACATCGCCCTCTTTGCCGAGATGGGCTTTAAGACCTTCCGCATGAGCCTGGCCTGGACCCGTATCTTCCCCAACGGCGACGAGACCGAGCCCAACGAGGCCGGCCTGGCCTTTTACGAGGACGTGTTCCGCGAGTGCCAAGCGCACGGCATCGAGCCGCTCGTGACCATCACGCACTTCGACTGCCCGATCCACCTCATCAAGGAGTACGGTGGCTGGCGCAACCGCAAGCTCATCGACTTCTACAAGAACCTCGCGACCACGATCTTCATCCGCTACAAGGGTCTGGTGAAGTACTGGCTTACCTTCAACGAGATCAACATGATCTTGCACCTTCCGTTTATGGGTGCCGGCCTGGTTTTTGAGGAGGGCGAGAACAGGGAGGCCGTCGAGTACCTGGCCGCCCACAACGAGCTCGTCGCCAGTGCCTGGGCAACCAAGATTGCCCACGAGATCGACCCCGAGGTCAAGATCGGCTGCATGCTCGCTGCCGGCACCTACTACCCCTACAGCTGCCGTCCGGGCGATGTGCGCCAGGCGCAGCTCGACAACCAGGACAACTACTTCTTTGTCGACGTCCAGAGCCGCGGCTACTACCCGGCCTACGCCGTCAAGAAGCTTGAGCGCTTGGGTATCGACGTGGGTATGACCGACGAGGACCGTGAGATCCTGGCCGCCAACACCGTCGACTTCATCAGCTTTAGCTATTACAGCACCCGTTGCTCCGCCGGCGCCGATAACCCCGATGTCGAGCGCACCCAGGGCAACGCCTTCGCCGGCGCCAAGAACCCCTACCTTCAGGAGAGCCAGTGGGGCTGGGCCATCGATCCGCTGGGCTTCCGTATTACGCTCAACGACCTGTACGATCGTTATCAGAAGCCGCTGTTTGTGGTTGAGAACGGTCTGGGCGCCAAGGATGTTGTCGAAGAGGACGGTTCCATCAACGACGACTACCGTATCGACTTCCTGCGTCAGCATATTGCCGCGATGCGCGATGCGGTGACCGAGGACGGCGTTGACCTGCTGGGCTATACCACCTGGGGCCCGATCGACCTGGTCTCGGCCGGCACGGGCGAGATGTCCAAGCGCTACGGCTTCATCTATGTGGACCGCGACGACGCCGGCAACGGCACCCTCAAGCGTTCCAAGAAGAAGAGCTTCGACTGGTACAAGAAGGTTATCGCCACCAACGGCGAAGATTTGGCCTAGGCTTTCCCGATAACCGTAGCCTCCTGACCAAGGCGCCCGGCGAGCAGTTAATGCTTGCCGGGTGCGCTCGCATCGGGATGCCCATCAAGGAAGTGGCGTTGCGCGTGTCCCTTCTGGGCCATGCGGCTCAAAATTGCGGCGTGATGTGGACGGCTGGGGTCGAATTGGCAGCATTTCGAGCCTGGCTTCGATATTGAGAATAGATTTCCAGACAATTGAGCGGCCGGGGGTTAACCATGAGGGGCATGGGGGACACAACCGCATATCTGCGTCGGGGCATTCGGGAGATTATATGCCTGGCGCTGTTCTTTTTCACGTTTTTGGCCTGCGAGTATCTCTTTGATGTGCGCATGGCCGAGTTCGTGTCTCCAGACGAGGTCGTTATTTATGAGAGCTTTGTCATCGGCGCGAGCGTGATTGGCTTTTTTGTGCGTCCCATTCTGTACTATCGCCGTCCCCATGCTATCGACGCAACGAATGACGCCACGGGCGTTTTGCTGGTGGCGTCATTGCTGCTATTGATTATGGCGGTTCAGGTTGAGGTGGTAATTGCCGGCGGTTTGGTGGCGTGCTGCGCGCTGGGCTACTGCGGATCGACTGCCTACGCAAACTTTGCACGGCGCTTTGCGCGGACGCCCTGCTTGGCGCGCGCCGCCGCACTTTCTTACGCCACGGGCGTTCTGGTGCAGGTTCTCAACCACATGGTGATGTCTGCCGGCATTCCTCAGCAGGCTGTTCTGGTTGTCTGTGCGATCGCGCAGGTGGCGTTGCTCCACGGCGCCCGACGCGCTAAGCTGCGCGACGAGTCCAATCCCAACTTTGAACCCAGCGTTGCCGGGCTTTCGGTAGATGCTTTGGAATATGGCGCCAAGTGGCAAGACGATCCCGAGGCAAAGGCGGCATTCCGCCGCACCGTAGCTCGCTTGACCGTGGCGACGGCGTATCTTTCCGGCGTATTCGCCGCTCTCAACGCGGGTCTCACAACCTTGCATGCTACCGGAGCCGTTGATTTGGGTGACTGGCCGCGCCTGCTGCTTGTCGTGAGCTCGTTGGCTGCCGGCGTCCTATTTGACCTGCGCGGCCGTTCGTATATGAATATCGGCATGACATGCGCTGCCATGTTGTCCACGCTTTCGTTCTTTGTGCTCATCGTCGACGGCAATGGCGGCAACGAGCTCGCTCCCACGATCATCTTTTATCTGGGCTCGGGCTTTTTCGTGGTGTTCTTTACCACAAAATATGCCGCCGTCTCGCTCTATGCGCGCTGGTCATATTTTTGGCCGTGCATGGGTCGCGTCGTCAACAACGTGTGCTCGATGCTCGTGACGGCGCCGGCAGTGGCGATTATCTCGAGTCAAAACGTGCTGGCTGCGGTCGGTGCGGCGCTCGTGATGTTTGTGGGCATTGCGATTACGCTGCTGGGGCAGTTGGGGCAACGAGCCGATGATGCCGTGATGCAGGACGGACTGCCGCTTGCCACCGACGATCTTGGTGGGGATCTTGCGCCCACATGCTCCGACCCCGAGCCCGTGGAGGCAGCGGAACTCACGTCCGACGAACGCCTTGATGCCTTCGTCGCCACCTTTGGGCTTACAGAGCGCGAGCGCGATATCCTTGAGGTCTTGGTCGTTTCGGACCAGAGCGTTCAGGACATCGCCACAACGCTTTTCCTTTCGCGCTCCACGCTCTATCGTCACATTTCCTCAATCAACAAGAAGACCGATACCGCCTCGCGTGTGGCCCTTATCAACTTCTTCTGGTCCTGGACACCCAAGGACTAGCGTATGAGCCGCCGCCCAGTTCCTTGCTCTAACGGGGGGATGTGGCCTCAAAGCACGCCCACATCGACGCCTCGCCTGCGCTAAACTGAAGAGCACGTACGCAATTACGAGAGGAGCCCGCATGGAGGCTTACAAGCAAGAGTTCATCAAGTTTATGGTTGAGTCCGACGTTCTTAAGTTCGGCAGCTTTACACTCAAGAGCGGCCGTCAGTCCCCGTTCTTTATGAACGCCGGCGCTTACGTGACGGGCTATCAGCTCAAGAAGCTGGGCGAGTATTACGCCCAAGCCATCCACGATAACTTTGGCGATGACTTTGACGTCCTGTTTGGGCCGGCCTACAAGGGCATTCCCCTGGCCGTCGTGACCGCCATTGCCTACCACGAGCTGTACGGCAAGGAGGTCAAGTACTGCTGTGACCGCAAGGAGGCCAAGGACCACGGTGCCGATAAGGGCAACCTGTTGGGTTATGAGCCCAAGGACGGCGATCGCGTGGTCATGGTCGAGGACGTTACCACCAGCGGTAAGTCCATCGACGAGACCTATCCCAAGGTTAAGGCTGCTGCCGATGTCGAAATCAAGGGCCTGATTGTGTCCCTCAACCGCATGGAGGTCGGCAAGGGTGGCGTGACCACCGCGCAGAAGGAGATCGAGGCCAAGTACGGTTTCCCCGTCGCGAGCATCGTCTCCATGGCCGAGGTCGTCGAGACTCTCTACAACCACGAGATCGACGGCAAGGTTGTCATCGACGACGAGCTCAAGGCCGCCATCGACGCTTACTACGAGCAGTACGGAGCGCGTTAGTTACGCGGTTCTACGAACCGCGTAACGGCTCGACGCTGCAAACGCCCCTAAGCGGCAATCTGCCTTTCAATCGTCGGGCATGGCCAGAAGGCCTATGCCCTCCTCATTCAAGGCACCTTGCTCGCTTAGGGGCGTTTTCGCTGACCTTGTCAAGACATCGTCGTTGCCTTGGTTGGCACTTGGGGACGTTCCTTTTGTGCCGGGGTAGTCATTGGGGACGTTCTTGTTTGACTAGTCGTTTAAGAACGTCCCCAATGACTAATCACCACATGTGAGCCTGGCCTCCTGCGTCAGATTCTAATAACGAGTTTACGGAATAAATAGTTATTAGAGTCGATATGGCCGACCTAATGACGAGAAGTCGTTATTAGGTCGGCCGTTAGTCATTGGGGATGTTTTTAAATAGCTACTTGAGTCCGGGGAGGCGGGTGTAGGGGAATGAGCGCTCTAGGAACTCGGCGCAGCGGGCGTAGTCTTTGGCGAAGTAGCTGCTGTAGAGCGAATCGAGCACGTATTGCACGGCGATGTGGCTGGCGAACTGCGTGATGCGATGCGTCATGCTCTCGTGGTCACTCACCCTAAGGTAGGCGGCAAAGCCGGGGTGAATGCGCGCGCAATAAGGCGTGCCGATGACGATGACTGGGACATGCCGGCTGCTGAGGATCGGCAAGATGTCCTTGAGGTTGGGGGCAAGGCCACTGTAGGAGATGACGATTGCCGCATGGTCGGGACCCGAGGCGAGTGCCGTTCGCACCTGGGCCTCGGCACCGTCATGGCACGTCGCGCTCTTGCCGGCGGAGAGCAGGCGGTCGCGGAACATTCCCGCTGGATAGAGGTTGTGCGAGCCCGTGTAGATGTCGACCTGTCGGGCGTTCGCGATGAGCTTGGCGGCGTGGTCAAGCTGCGTGGGGTCGAGCAGCTCCTGCGTTTCGGCCAGCGTGGTCTGGTAGAGCCCCTCCATGCGCTCCATGATCTGCGCAGGGGTGGACGTAGCGTCGAAGGGAAAGTTGATGTCCACGTCGCGGCGGTTTCCTGCCTCGGTCGCCAGGCGGATGAGCTCGACCTTGAGATCTTTGAATCCCTCGAGGCCGAGCTTTTTGCAAAAACGGTGCACGCTCGCAACAGAAACGTTGGTGCGCGCGGCAAATTCCTTAATAGAAAGCCCGCGGATGTCCTCGCCGATGGCAAGGGCTGCAATGCCGAGTTGTTGCTCGGTGGGGGTGAGGCCCTGCGCCTCGGTGATCTTGCGTTTGATATCCATGCGAACTCCCACACTCGCCAAACCTGCCAAAAAGGGACAGGTTTATTTTGGCACGTTTCGGCCGGTATCAGGAAGTATCAGGGATGGGGCGGCGGTCCGTGGGCGCGAAAAGAAGTGTCGGGTTTGGTGTGCCCGCTTCTGCCCGTCCCGTGCGCAGGCGATACTCAGCTTATCGACCCGCGATGCAAAGGAGACGCTCGTCCCACGAGCACTACCGGGAAGGGCTCGCAATTCGAGTCCCCACCTTAGCATTTGAACCATTTGGCACTATAATCACCATAGGCATGCGCAAAACGTTGCGCTTAATCAAGAGGAGAAACGTATGGGTCTGTTTGACATGTTCAAGAAGAAGGCTGAGCCCGCGGCTCCCGCTGCTCCGGCCTCCATCTCTGCTTCTGCTGGCGCCGACGTGCTGTGCTCGCCCGTCAAGGGCAAGGTCATCAAGATGGCCGACGTGCCCGATCCCGTCTTTGGTGGCGAGGTTCTGGGCAAGGGCTGTGCCGTGTGGCCCGAGGACGATCTGGTCTACGCTCCCTGCGACGGTAAGGTGACCGTCACCATGGGTCACGCCGTGGGTCTGCAGTCCGATAGCGGCATCGAGGTTCTGGTGCACGTTGGCGTCGATACCGTCAACATGAACGGCGATGGCTTCGAGGGCTTCGTCAAGGCCGACGACGTTGTGAAGGCTGGTCAGCCCATCCTCAAGATCGACCGCGCCAAGATCGCCGCTGCCGGTTACAAGGACTGCGTCGTGGTGGCCGTGTCCAACACCGCCGAGTTTGCCGATGTCGAGCTCGCTGTCGAGGCCGACTCCGCTGTCGCTGCCGGTGATGCCATCGTCAAGGTCGTCCGCAAGTAAGCTGCGGCAACATAAGGATGTGCAAGGGTGGTCGGGTTATCCGGCCACCTTTTTTATTGCACCGCGGGGAAGCCGCGTTTTATTGCACGTTGGGCGGGCTTGCAAACCGTTCGGATGCTAAAACGAACCGACTGCGCCTTCGCGCTGCCGAGGGTGTTCATAAGTTGATAGTATGGGCTTACTTATTACAACGTGCGCCGCGTTCGGGAAGCGCGGTGCCGCTTATTGGGAGGAACAACATGAAAAAGAAGCTGCTGCTTGCGCCCCTCATGGCCGTCTTGGTTGCATGCGTGGTCGTGCTTTCCGGTTGCGGAGGTCCTTCGGTTGAGGAGCTCATCACCGAGGATCTTACGACGCAGTTTGACGAGGTCAAGAACGGTGGCGACGACTTCCTCTCTGGTCTGGAGGAGGCTTCGGGCGACGAGTTCGAGCAGCTGGGTATCGATCCCAAGGAGTATGCCAAGACCTATCTCGAAGGCTTTGACTACAAGATCGGCGACGTGACGGTCGACGAGGACAAGGGCACCGCGACTGCCGATGTCACCATTACCTGCAAGTCCATGAACAAGATCGTTGAAGATTTCGCCACCCAGTATCAGGAGAAGATCGCGGCGCTCGATACGATGCCTTCCGAGGACGACCTGTACAAGATGGCCGGCCAGGTCATGGTCGACGTGACCAAGGCCGCTAAGACCAAGGACACCAAGGTTACCTTCAAGTACACCGCCAATGACGATGGCGAGTGGTCTGCTGACGATTCCGCAACCACCGAGATGATGAATGCAATGATGAACTAGGGGAGTTACGCGGTTCTACGAACCGCGTAACTGCTCGACGCTGCGCGGGCACCAGAGCGACAACTTGTCATTCAAAGAGGACGGCATGACCAGAAGGTCTATGCCGTCCTCTTTTCATGCCAATTTGTTCGCTCTGGTGCCCGCTCGCTGTCCGTCCTCTACCTGCGACGTTGCCATGGTGCGGCACTTGGGGGCGTTCCTTTTCTGCCGGCATTTGAGGACATTTCTTTGGTGCGGGGGGCAGCTAAAAGAGTCCCGTCCCACATTAGCTGCCCGTGGGAGGGATGAGCGGTTACTCGCCCAGAATTAGCGCGGCGAGCTCTGCCTGGGTGTCCACCACGTAGTCGGCGCCGGCGGCCTCGAGCAGTTTGTCCCAGGCTTCCTGCGGGCGGGTGACGTAGATCGAGATCAGTTCGACGAAGTCTTCCGTATCTTCGGAGCCTGCATAGCGGCTGATCAGCCCGACCTGGAGTGCCGAGGCGTCCGTTTTGTAGGTATCCCAGCAGGAATCGCCCACATAGAGCGTGGTTGCCGGATTGGCGCCCAGCTCCTCCATCACATGCAGCGTGACGGGCGCTTCGGGCTTGGGCGGAAACGCATCGACACGGCCCTGTACCAGCGCAAAGCGCTCGGAACCAAAATACTTCTCGATAAGCGGAGCGGCCGAGACATGGTCCTTGTTGGTGAGCACGGCAAGCTGCACACCCGCGGCGCGCAGGCGGTCGAGCATCTCGGTTGTGCCGGCATAGGGGGCGGTGTGGTCCTCCTTGTGCTCGCCGTAGTAAGCCCTAAACTCGGCAAGCGTCTGCTCAAACATACGGCCGTCGCCCGCGTACTCGGCAGGCATAAAGCGTTCGACCAGCTTGAGCATACCGTTTCCCACCTTGTAGCGGTACTCGTCGACGGCAAACGTGGGCCAGCCGTGCATCTCGCAGGTATGGTTGCCGGCTGCCGCCAGGTCCTCGAGCGTGTTGAGGATGGTACCGTCCAGGTAAAAGATCACATGAGAAAAAGCTGCTGCCATGAAAGCTCCCGTCATTGGGTTTAAAACGCACCCCATAATACTGGGTAATACTGGGCTTCCGCGTTGGGCGTGCTTGGAATCTGAACATCTCCAGGGGTATCAGGCCGCATCGCGCCGACCGTGCGGTTTCGCCCTAGCAAATCCTCGGCAGCTGCTCTCCCACGAGCATGTCGAGGATGCGGGTCGAGCCCCAGCCGGTGCGCACGCGCACGGCGGGACGGGCGCCCTCGGCAAGCGGCAGGACCCGGCCGCAGGGCGGGCGTTGCTTTTTGCCCTTCTTCTCGCCGTAGCGGGCGGCGCGCATGGCGCTCAGCGCGGCATCGGCTTGCTCGGCCGGCACGACGGCAACCATCTTGCCCTCGTTTGCCACCTGCAGCACATCGTAGCCGAGCATCTCGCAGGCGGCCTGCACGTCGGGACGCACGGGCACGGCATCCTCGTCGACTTCCATGGCAACACTGCTGGCCTGGGCAAACTCGTTGAGTGTGGACGCCAGGCCACCGCGCGTGGGGTCGCGAAAGCAACGCGTGCCGGGCGCTGCGGCCAGAACGTCGGCAATCAGGTGGTTGAGCGGCGCGGCATCGCTTTCAATCGTGCTCGAAAACGCCAAACCCTCGCGTTGGCTCATGATGGCGATGCCGTGGTCGCCCAGCGTACCCGAGACCAGGATGACATCGCCAGGCTGGCAGTTTGCGCCGCTGAGCGCCACGCCCGCAGGCACCTCGCCCACGCCGGCGGTATTGATGTAGACACCGTCGGCACCGCCGCGCTCGACCACCTTGGTATCGCCCGTGATTATGGACACGCCCGCCTCACGCGCCGTTTCGGCCATCGTCTGCACAATCTGGCGGAGCTTATCCATGGGATAGCCCTCTTCGAGGATAAAGCCGCACGACAGGTAGCGCACGTTGGCGCCCGAGGTCGCGACGTCGTTGACGGTTCCGCACACGGCGAGGCGGCCGATGTTGCCACCGGGGAAGAACTGCGGCGAGACTACAAAGCTGTCGGTCGACATGGCGATGCGCCCGCTCGCGGGTAGCGCGGCGACGCCGGCATCGTTGCCCTCGAGCAGCTCGGGCGACCCAAAGGCACCCAGAAAGACCTCATCGATGATGCGTTTCATCATCTGTCCGCCGGAGCCGTGGCCCAACAGGACGGTGCTATCGGTGATGCTATGGGACATATCCAAAACTCCAATCGTGGGTGGTGCCGGTGTGCGGGTGCGTCCGGGCTAGTCGCGATAACGGTAGTGTGCCGCGCAGCTGCCTTCGGAGCTCACCATACACGGGCCGACGGGATGCTCGGGCGTACAAGCGTGGCCAAAGAGCGGGCAGCTGCTCGGCGTAATGGCCCCGCGCAGCACGTCGCCGCAGCGGCACCCACGTGGCTCGACCGTCGCCTCAACGGGCACGTCAAAGCGAGCGCGGGCATCAAAGCGCGAGAATTCGGGGCGGATGGAAAGGCCCGAGTTGGCAATCGGCCCCAGTCCGCGCCACGTGGTGTCGCATGGCTCAAACACCTGCTCGACCAGCTGGCGCGCCACGGGGTTGCCGTCTGCGTTAACGCCACGGCGGTAGGCGTTGTCGATCGCGGGCCTGTCCTCGACAACCATCTGGACCAGCATGCAGATGCCCTGCAGGATATCGACCGGTTCAAATCCCGTGACCACGCCCGGGGTATCGAACTCGTCGACCAAAAAGCTAAAAGGCGCCAAGCCCGTGATGGTGGCGACGTGCCCCGGCAGGATAAATCCGTCGATGGCGGTCTCGGGGTCGTTGGCGATGGCGCGCAACGCCGGCGGCGTGGTCTTGTGGGCGCAGTAGACCGAGAAGTTCTGGAGTCCGCGTGCATCGGCCTCCAAAATGGCGGCGGCGATGGTGGGCGTTGTGGTCTCAAAGCCCACGCCCATAAAAATGACCGGGCGATCGGGGTTTTGCTCGGCAATGTCGAGCGCGTCGAGCGGGGAGTAGACGATGCGAATGTCACGCCCTGCCGCCTTTTGCGCGGCGAGCGAGGTAGACGACCCGGGCACGCGCATCATGTCGCCAAAGGTGGTGATGATGGCGCCGTCTATGTTGGCGAGCGCGATTGCGTGGTCGATGTCGCGGTTGGCGGTGACGCAGACGGGGCAGCCCGGGCCGCTCAGCAGCTTGAGCCCGGCCGGCATAATGGAGCGAAAGCCATAGCGCCCGATGCTCACGGTATGCGTGCCGCAGACTTCCATAAGGTTGATGGCGCGGTCGCCGACAAGCTCATGAATGCGCTCGATGAGCTCGCGAGCCAGCTTGGGATTGCGGAATGCCGAGAAGTCGATACCGGAGCGAGCCGGCTGTTCGGGCGCCACTAGTAAGCCTCCGCCGGGTTGGTGGCAAGTTGGTCTTCTTCGACCAGCTCGGACATAGCATTAACAAGCTCGAGCGTTTCCTGCGCTTCCTGCTCGTCAACGATCTGGATGCCAAAGCCGGCGTGTACGAGAATATAGTCGCCAACCTGCGCCGTCGGTACGAGTCGCAGCGACACAGGGCGCTCGATGCCCATCATGTCGACGGTGGCCTTGAGGTCGTCGTCGCGTTTGACTACTTTACCGGGAACGGCAAGGCACATATTGTTCCCCTTTTATACGCTTTGCGCTGGACGGGCGCTTAATAATCCATCAGTTGATGGTAGCGCTCGCGGGGTTCGCGGGCAAACGCGTTACGCCTGTGAGACGGCTGGGCACAGCGGCGTGCGAGAGCGAGCTACTGCGATGCAATCTGCGCAAGACGAGCGCGCGCAACCGCTGCCTGACCGTAGGCGATGCAGCCGTCATTGACGGGTACGGTGTGGGGGACAAGGACAGTAAGGCCTGCGTCTTTAAGCTTGCGGGTGAGGAGCTGAAGCAAAAGTCGGTTCATGAACACGCCGCCTGAGAGCGCGACGGTATCGATGCCTTCGCGCGCGCAGATTTCGCGTGCGATTCGTGCCGAAGAGCGCGCGATGGCGATATGGAAGTCGAGCGCGAGCCTGCCGGCGGGCGCCCCGGCTTCAATTTCTTCCAAAAGTGCCTTAAAGAGTGCTTTCTGGTCCAGAACATAGGGACCGTCCAACCACGATGGGCCAGATGCGAAATAGCCGGCGTTGTCGTCGGGAAAATGGGCGATTTTGCCGTCGAGCGCGCGCCAGGCGGCGGCCTCAAGCTCGATGGCGGGTTCGCCCTCGTAGGTTGCCTTGTCGCAGATGCCCAGAATCGCTGCCGCGGCATCAAACAGGCGACCCATGCTGCTGGTGCGCGGGCTGTTGATGCCGCGCTCGATCATGGTAGCTGTCACGCTGCGCGTTTGCTCGTCGAGGCTGTCCAAAAGCCGAGCGGCACCTGGGTGCTCGAGCAGGCCGAGCTCACTGAGCAGGGCAAAGGCGTTGCGGCGGGCGTCGCGCACGGAGGCCGCCCCACCGGGGAGCGCCCAAGTGCGCAAATGCGCGGCGTGCTCAAAGCCGCCAAGGCTGGCAACAAGAAACTCGCCGCCCCAAATGGTCCCATCGGTGCCGGCGCCGGTGCCGTCAAAGGCGATGCCAAGGACACGCGCGTCGGTTGTAAGCTGGCCCGCGGCGATGGCCTCGGCCATTACGCTCGCGATATGCGCATGATGGTGCTGCACCTCGACGAGCGGCAGATTGCATTTTCGCGCCTGCTCGCGCGCCCACTGGCCCGATAGATAGCTGGGGTGCACATCGCAGGCCAAGGCGGCGGGCGCCAAGTCAAAGAGATCTTCCAAGCGCGTGCGCGCGGCGTTCCAGGCATCGAAGGTCCCGCCGTTTTCAACATCGCCGATATGCTGCGACACAAAACAGGTCGCCTCGCCGTTCGTCCCTTCACGCGTGAGCGCAATCGTGGCCTTTTGTTGTGGCCCGCAGGCGAGCACGCAGGACGGAGCGCCGTCGAGCGCCGGCAACGGAAGTGGCTGGGGTGCATATCCGCGAGCGCGGCGAACGGGCATAATGGCGCCGTCGACCACGCGCACTACAGAGTCGTCGTAGCGCGAGAGGATCGCGCGGTCGTTACCGAGCAGCGCGTCGGCGATGCCGGCGGCAACGAGGTGTTCCCAGGCAAGGTCGTCGTCGGTCTCGATGGGTTCTTCGCTCAGGTTTCCGCTGGTCATGACGAGCGCGTGCATACCGCAGGCTTCTGCCGCGGCAAGCAACAGATGTTGAAGCGGCGTATAGGGGAGCATGACGCCGAGCTCAGGAAGGTCGTGCGCGACAGATGGCGCGAGAGCGAGGGCGTCGGGGGAACTGCCGTTGCCCTCGTCAACAGTGCGCCGGCGCAGCAGCACAATGGGGCGGATGCTGCCGGCGAGCAGATCGCGTTCAGCATCGTCGATATGACACAGGCGCTCGGCATCGGCAAGACTGCGCACCATGACGGCAAGTGGTTTGTTGCTGCGGCGTTTGCGACGGCGCAACTCGGCCACCGCTTGCTCGTTGGCAGCGTCACAGGCTAGATGGAATCCGCCCAGGCCCTTGATGGCGACGATGCCACCGCTGGCCAGCAGCTCAACGCAGCGCTCGATGATAGCGTCGCTGGCCTCGCGTGTGGTGCCGACGGTCGGTGTCGCGGACGAATTCCCGCACGCATCGCCGTTTACAGCCTCGCGCCACGTAATATGCGGCCCGCAATCAAAGCAGGCATCGGGTTGCGCGTGAAAACGCCGGTCGAGTGGGTCGGCATACTCCGCGGCGCACTTGGGACACATGGGGAAACGGTCCATCGATGTGGCCGCTCGGTCATAAGGCAGCGATCGGATGATGGTAAAGCGTGGGCCGCAGTTAGTGCAGTTGATAAAGGGGTAGTGATAGCGTCGGTCGGCGGGATCGAACAATTCGCGCAGGCAATCGTCACAGGTGGCGATATCGGGCGAGACGAGCGTCGTGTGCGCGGTCTGGTCCTGCGATGCTACGATGCGAAAGCCCTGTTCATCGGCGGCATCCCAACCGTTGGCTGCCAGGTCCACAACCTCGACATACTCTATGCGGGCTGCTGCAGGTGCATGCTCAGAAAGCGCGGCAACAAAAGCATCGAGCGCATCGGCCGGAGCGTGCGCCTCGATATGCACGCCGTCGCCCGCATTGAGCACCCATCCACAAATGCCATGTGCCATGGCCTCGCGATACACAAACGGTCGCATGCCAACGCCCTGCACAATGCCCGTCACATGAATATGCACATGCCGCATGCGACACCCCTCATCAAAACCGACCAAAAAGGGACAGGTTTATTTTGGTGGGTAAAACTTCTAAACCTGCCAAAACAAACCTGTCCCTATTTGGCAGGTGCGCTGCGGGAAATCCCGCTACAGCCCCAGGCTCTGCTTGGTGGCGGCGCACGTGAGCTCGCCGTGCTTAACGCCGCGCAGGCCCAGCAGGCGGTCGGCTAGTTCGTAGACGCGCTCGCCACGACCCTTGAGCGCCAGAATCTCCAAACAGTTGTGGTGATCCAGATGCACGTGCATGGTCGATACGATCTCGTCGGTGTAGTCGTGCTGCACCTCGTCCAGGCGGCGCGTCAGATCGCCGGTGTGATGGTCGTAAATCATGGTGAGCGACCCGATAACGTGCTCATCGGGCGTGCGCATCTGCTCTTTGGCGATCGAGGCGCGAATCAAATCGCGCACGGCCTCGGATCGGTTGGCCACGTCGCCGCGGCGCGCGATCTGTTCGTCAAAACGGCGCAGCAGGTCGTCGGGTGCGGTAACCGAAAAACGGACCAGCTCGGAGCCGGAACCACTACAGTGGCAGCCCGCGTCACCGTCCGCCCCGTGCGGATGCTCGTGCTCGTACCCGCAGCCGTGCTCGTGTTCGGCCACCTTACACCAGCTTCACGGAGCCGACGGAGTTGTGGTCGGCCTCGATGGCTTCCTCGTAGCCCTCGAGCGCGTCATGCGCCTCGTGGAGCGCGGCCATGGCGGCCTCGAGCTTGGCGCCGATGCGCTCCATGTCAAAATTCTCGGTCGCATGCAGCAGCTGATGGCTCCACTCGTGAGCGAGCTCGATGGTGTCGTCGACCTGCTTGACGCTCATGGCAAGCTGGCTCATGTTCATTCCGACGTCATGCATGGAAAATCTCCTTTTGTATGGGGCAGTTCAGTGGTTCAGATTTTACTACGCCCGCTCTGTGCGCAGCTGCATAAGAAAACGGGTGCGAGTCTGTGCGACCCGCACCCGTTCACTGGGGCTGTTTGTGACTACCATACTATCCGTGGTTGCACTTGGTGCATCCAGAAGTCCGGCGAGCGGTGCAAAAGCGCTCATGGACGGCAGGCAGACGGCACCATGTAACAAGCGTATTACAGATGCTTCTCCAGCAGCGCCTGCAGCCTCGCCTTGGGCAGAGCGCCAACCGAGCGGTCAATCTCCTCGCCGTTCTTAAACACAATCAGCGTGGGGATGCTCATGACGCCATACTTCATGGCCAGGTCCTGGTTGTCGTCGACGTTGCATTTGGCAACGGCAAGCTTGCCCGCCAGCTCATCGGCAACCTCGTCAACGATGGGCGAGAGGGATCGACAGGGCCCGCACCACGGTGCCCAAAAATCGACCAGCACGGGCAGACTGTCGTTAACGATGGAATCGAAGTTCTCGGGGGTAATCTGATTAATGTCAGCCATGGTGACCTCCATAATGCGACGCGGTCCGGCCGCGTAAAACTCAGTACGACCGTGCTTATACCCAGCCGCCCGCAAAGCAACCACTCGCGGGCGGCTCTTTTATATAATGGTGGCCACGCAAACGATTGGAGAGCGCATGCCCACGTCACAAAGCCAGAAAAAAGAAGCCATCGCCCAGGCGACCGAGCAGGAGCTCGCATCGCTCGCGGGTCGCGGCGTGCGTATCGCGGGCAACGCGTGCTCGCCGATTGTGCTGGTCAAAGGCGATTTGGACGAGGCCGAGCGTTCGGGTGGCGAGCTTGCCGCCGGCCCGGATGGCGCGGCGTTGCGCAAGGCGCTTGGGGCCATCGGCTACGCGCCCGAGGATTTTTGCGTGCTGGCAAGCGTCGCCGGCGTGGGTGACGGAGCGATCGCGGTGGGCGAGACTCTGCCGTGCGAGCTGTTCCGCGAGGCGCTTGAGGCCTTGGACCCCGAGGCGGTGCTACTGCTCGACAACAACGCGGCTGATGCCATGCGCGAGACCTATGCCGATATGCTCGTGGCGATCGATGACTTCGACACCGCCATGCTCAAGCCCGGCCTGGTCGCCCATGTGCAGGGCCGCCGCGTGCTCGCGCTCGACGGCTTTGAGGCGGCACTCACCGACAAGGCCGCTAAGCAGCGCATGTGGGCATACATCAAGCAACTGACCCCGGCGGCCGCTCCGCTGTAGCGGATTGGCGCCGGCGAGCGATTGCCTGGCGGGCAAGGCGCGCCTCGAGATCGGCGCCGCACTTCTACATCACAGCGCGCAGCTCAAACCGATCGCCGCTAATGCGGAACTGACAGTTGCCATTCATGCGCTCCACGGCAAGTTTGATGCTCCTGGTGCCAAAGCCGTGGCCCGCATGCCGGGTCACGGGCATGCCGTCGACCATGCGCGGCGCGCGGTCAAACGTATTGGAAACTAACAGCAGCAGCTGGCCGTCCTCTAATCGCAGGTCAAGGTCGACGAATCGCTTTCCTTGGGGTGCGGCGCTTGCGGCGGTGATAGCGTTTTCCAAGGCATTTGAGAGCACGCTAAACAGGTCGGCGTCACCTACGTGGATGGTTTCGGGTACGGCGGCGCGCAGGTTGGCGGTAATGCCGTTTCTATTGATATCCGAGTTAAATGACGAAAGCGCGATGTTTACGGTCTCGTTGGCGCAGAAGCGGCGTACGGCGGTGCGGTCGCCGGCTTCGCAGAGTTCGTCGATGCGATCGAGCGCCTCGTCGGTGTGGCCCTCCTCAATTAAAGCGGCCAGGCCGCGTAGGAAGTGGCGCATGTCGTGGCGCAGAATCGACAGCTCGCGCCCAGATTGACGCCAAGCCTCGAGCTCTTTGATGGCGGCGCTGTCGCGGGTTTCGAGCATCCAGCGCTCTCGCTCGGCGGTTTCCTTTTCTTCGTATTCGCGTAGGTAAACGGCAAGAAACATAAGATAGAACGCACAGAGCGCAAATGACAAAAACTCAACCGTTACCACCGAGCCCGAGTGGAACAGCGTGGTGTAGACGTTGGTGGCATAGTCAAAGACGTAATAGACGAGCGGCAGGATTAAAAGGATGCCCAGCTCGGTGGTGCTTTTAATCGCCAAGCGCGGACCGATGTCGCCGGCCCAATGCAGCAGGACGGCAAAGACGGCGAGTGTGGTCGCGATGCGCGCCAGATAGTACGCGATCTGAGAATCGGTTGCGGCAAATGCGGCGATGCCCATCCAATTGCTGAACTGGCAGCTCAGATAGGCACTCGTAATGCCGAGCACGGCAAGCAGCGGGCTCAGGCGGTAGCGCGCGCACAAATAGATGATGAGCGGCAGATGCACGACGAGCGGATATACCTGGCGGGCGAAAAGCTCTCCGCCGACGGCATTGGCGAGGCCAAATGCGCATCCGGTTACGGCGCCGACCAGCACCAGTTCAAGCGCATGACGCCGGTTGATCTCGATACCGCACAGCGCCGCCGAGGCAAAGACGCCAAAGAGCAACGTCGTGGCGTGGTGGATTGCCCAAAGGATCATTTCGACCGAGGAGACCATCAGTGTCTTCCACCCTCAAAGCGCACCGCAAAGTAGGCGTCTTGGAATCCCTGCTTGCAGCTGCGCGAAAGCGGGATGCAAGCGCCCGAGCGCATGACGATGTCCGTGCGGTCAAAGTGATCGATATTGCGCAGGTTGACCTGGTAGCTGCGGTGGCATTTAAAGAAGACCGCGTTTTGCTCCAAGCGGTCCTCGACGCTGCGGAACGACTCGAGTGCCTCGATATCGCGTCCGTCGCGCAGGTGGAAGACCACGTGCTTGTTGCGCGCCTCGGCATATTCGATGTCGGACAGGCGCAGGGCGTGGTAGCCAAAGGACGTTTTGATCACGAGCTCGTCGGTTGCCGCCGGGCGCATGCTCGAAAGCTCGTCGAGTAACTGCGCCAGGCGTTCGTAAGTCACGGGCTTGAGCAGATAGTCGAAGGCACGGACCTCGTAGGACTCCAGTGCGAACTCGGGCGACGAGGTGAGGAACACCAGGCGCACGGCGGTATCGGCCTGGCGCAATTCGCGTGCGGTGTCCATGCCGTTGACGAGCGGCATGATCATGTCGAGCAGAATGATGTCGGCGCGCGATGCGGCATGGCGGGCCAGTAGGTCCTCGCCGCGCGTGACGAGCGCAATATCGACCGCCGTGCCCGTCTCGGTCGACCAACGATCGATCATTCGGTGCAGTCTATCTAGAAAAGCGACGTCATCGTCGCAGGCAATAATCTTGAGCATTCGGCCCCCTTAAGTAGTTCGATTTTGCCACATCGGGCACGCGCCGCTTGCGGAGGTGCGGACCGTTTGCGCCCCACGGCGTGCAACTCGCGCCAAGCGGTATTGCGGTGGCGAAAGATGCCTCCTGCGCTATCGAGAGCTCGGCTAGCCTCAGCTTGCCAGTTCAAAAATGGACCTGCCACATGATTGAATCTTTATTTCAACTTTACACCTAGGTTTACAGCTGTCTTGTCAGCTGTAAACCTAGGTGTCATACTAAAGCCCCAAGATTCGCCAAAAGAGAGGGGCCTTGATGGCACAGAGCGCGAACATGGATGCGTCGGAGCTTGCACGCGATATCGCGGCCGGCCTGGCATCGGCAACGACGGCAACGGAGCGCGTGGCACTGGTGCCCGCAGAACTCGTCGAGGCCATTCAGCAACTAAAAACCCAACGTGACGCGGTAATCCTGGCGCACTACTACGTGGCGCCCGAGGTCCAAGCCGTTGCCGATTACGTCGGCGACAGCTTCTACCTGGCCAAGCTCGCCAAGAGCCTGCCACAGCGGACCATCGTGCTGTGCGGCGTGGAGTTTATGGGCGAGAGCGCCAAGCTGCTCAATCCCACTAAGACCGTGCTGCTGCCCGAGCCGGGCGCGGACTGCCCCATGGCTCACATGGTCAAGCGCGAGACGGTCGACGCGGCGCGCGCCGAGTACGGCGACGACCTGGCCGTGGTGTGCTACGTCAACTCCACGGTCGAGATCAAGAGCTGGAGCGACGTGTGCGTCACCAGCTCCAACGCCGTCAAGATCGTGTCCGAGCTGCCGCAGCAGCACATCCTGTTCATCCCTGACCAAAACCTGGGCCGCTTCGTGGCCGAGCAGGTGCCGCAAAAGCACGTCATTCTCAACAACGGCTACTGCCCGCGCCATCACATCATCACCGTCGAGCAGATCGTCGACGCGACGGAGGCCCACCCCGACGCGCTCGTGCTGGCGCATCCTGAGTGCAAGGCCGACGTCCTGGCCGAGGCCGACTACATCGGCTCCACCGCCGGCATCATCAAGTACGCCGAGGAGTCGGACGCGAGCGAGTTCATCATCGTGACGGTCCGCGGCGTGCTCTACGAGCTCGAGCGCCGCTGCCAGAGCACCGGCAAGAAGTTCTACTTCCCCGCGGTGCAGCCCACCTGCGTCAACATGGATCTCATCACGCTCGAAAAGCTCGTGCACTGCCTGGAGACGGGCGAGGGCGAGGTGCAGATCGGTGTGTCGGACGAGGCTGCCGACCAGGCAAAACTTACGCTCGACCGTATGCTCGAGTACGCAGCGCGCTAGAACAATGTGACATGAGGGGCAGTCCCTTATGCCACATTACAAGGGAGAGGATTCCTGTGAAAACCAAACAATACCCCGACATGGAGTGCGACGTCGTTATTGCCGGCTGCGGCGTGGCGGGCCTGTACGCAGCTCTCAACCTGCCGACGAGCACGCGCGTGATCATGCTCTCCAAGGGCTCGGTCGATGAGTGCGATTCGATGCTCGCGCAGGGCGGCATTTGCGTGCTGCCCGAAGGCTCGGACTACGATGCCTTCTTTGAGGACACCATGCACGCCGGTCATTACGAGAACCGCCGCGAGAGCGTCGACATCATGATCCGCTCGAGCCGCTCGGTCATCAACGACCTGCTGGCCATGGGCGTGGATTTTGAGCGCAAGGCCGACGGCAGCCTCAACTTTACCCGCGAGGGCGCGCACAGCCGTCCGCGCATCGCCTTCCATGCCGATATTACCGGCAAGGAGATCACGACCAAGCTGCTCCAGGCCGTTCGCAAGCTGGATAACGTGCAGATTTTGGAGCACGTGGCCATGACCGACATCCTAACGGGCGAGCGTGACGGTGCCACGGTGTGCACCGGCGTCGTCGCCGTTCCCGTGGACGAGAACAACTCGGTTCGTCCCGCCGACGAGCTGGTAAATACCGCCGAGGGCGCGCATGCCGGCGAGCCGTTTAAGATCCATGCCCGCCACACGCTGTGGGCAACGGGCGGCATCGGCGGCGTATACGACCATTCGACCAACTACCCGCAGCTCACGGGCGATGCCTGCTACATCGCTCAGGAGCATGGCATTAAGATGGAGCATCTGGACTACGTGCAGATTCACCCCACGGGACTGTTCTCGCCGCAGCCGGGTCGCACCTTCCTGATCAGCGAGAGTTGCCGCGGCGAGGGCGCGATTTTGCTCAACGCCGCCGGCGAGCGCTTTACCGATGAGCTTCAGCCGCGCGATGTGGTCGCCGCCGCTATTCGCGAGCAGATGAAGCAGGACGGTGCCGAGCACGAGTGGCTGAGTTTTGCCCCCGTCGAGCGCGATGTGGTGACCGGGCACTTTGCCAACATTCGCGCGCGCTGCCTGGAGGACGGTCGCGACATCTTGGACGAGCCCATTCCCGTTACGCCCACGCAGCACTACTTTATGGGCGGCGTATGGGTCGATAAGGACGGCCGCACTTCGATGCCAGAGCTCTACGCCGCGGGCGAGACGGCTTGCAATGGCGTTCACGGCAAGAATCGCCTTGCATCAAACAGCCTGCTCGAGGCGCTGGTCTGGGGTCGTCGCGCCGCGTGGTGCATGCGTACCGGCGAGTCGCTGGCCGTGGAGCAGGCGGGCGATCCCGCGCTCGATGGCCGTCATCGCGCTCTGAGCGCCGACACCCTGGCAATCGATGATTTGGCCCGTGCTGCCGGCACGCAGGCCGTGGAGGAGTAGACCATGAATCCCATTACCATGAAGCTCGTCGCCGATGATCTGATTCTGCAGGCCCTGCGCGAGGACATCACGTTCGAGGACGTGAGCACGGCGAGCGTGTGTCCCACGGCGCGCCCCGCCACGGTGGAGCTTATCGCCAAGGCCGACGGCATCATCGCCGGCTTGGATGTGTTTGCCCGCACCTTTGAGTTGCTGGATCCGCAGAGCTCGGTGCTGCTCGACGTTGCCGATGGCGACGAGGTGCACGCCGGCGACCATGTGGGTCAGGTGCGCGGCGACGCGCGCGTGCTGCTTTCGGGCGAGCGTGTGGCGCTCAACTACCTGCAGCGCATGAGCGGCATCGCTACCTATACGCACCAGATGGCTGCAGCGCTCGAGGGCACCAAGACTGTGCTCGTCGACACGCGCAAGACCACGCCCGGCATGCGCGTGCTGGACAAGATGGCCGTGAAGATCGGCGGCGGCGAGAACCACCGCATGGGGCTGTTCGACATGATCCTGCTGAAGGACAACCACATCGACTTCGCCGGCGGCATCCGCCCCGCGATCGAAGGTGTGCGCCGATACCTCGCGGCCAAAGGCAAGACGATCCCCATCGAGTGCGAGGTCCGCACGCTGGAAGACATCGACGAGGTGTTCGCGGCGGGCGGCGTCGACCGCATCATGTTCGACAATTTCTCGCCCGAGATGACGCGCAAGGCGGTCGAAAAGGTCGCCGGACGCTGCGAAACCGAGTCGAGCGGCGGCATCACGCTCGATACGCTGCGCACCTACGCCGAGACGGGCGTGGACTTCATCTCTGTGGGCGCGCTCACGCACCAGATCCGTTCGCTCGACATGTCGCTCAAAGCCTGCGAGTAGCAGGCCGCAGGCAGTGACCGCTCGCCGGTGCAGGAGCCGGCAGGCGTGCGAACACCCCGATCGAGAGAGATCATGAAACGGCTGCTGAAAAGCCATATCGCCCTGCTGGCGTGGCGGCTGGCGCTGCTCTATGCGGTGCTGGCGATTTGTCGTGCGATCTTCTGGCGCTACAACTATGCGGGCATCGGCCCCCTCGCGGACGCCGAACTACCGGCACTCGCAAGGGGTGCACTGCTGTTCGACACCGTGTCGGTGCTCTACGCCAACGCCCTGCTCATCGTGCTCTCGCTCATCCCGCTCCATCTGCGCGAACGGCGCTGGTGGCAGCGGATGCTCTACTTCTATTACGTCGTCGTCAACGCCCTGCTGGTCGTGGCGGTCAACCTCGGCGATGCGGTCTATTTCCGCTATACGCAGAAACGTTTCACGGCCGAAGAGATCTTCTTCGCCGACAACGACAATTCGCTGCAACTCGTCGGCAAATTCATGGCCGAGAACATCCCCCTGCTGCTCGCAGGGATCGGCCTGATCGCTCTGCTGGCGCTGGCCGGCGGCCGCAAGGCGCGCCCCGAACCGCTCTGCCGTCGTCGCCGCCCTGCTCTCCGTAGCGGGAATGCGGGGGGGGGTCACGCGCATGACGCGCCCCGTCACGCTCTCCAACGCCACGCTCTACGCCTCCGACAACGCCCGCGCCAACCTGATCCTCTCGAACCCCTTCTGCATCCTGCGCACCGTGGGGTCAGGCGGAAAGATCAGCTACGAACGCTACTTCGCACCGGAAGAACTGGACGGTATCTACACGCCCGTCCACCGTCCCGGCTCGGTCGGCGCGGCACCGCTCGAAGGACGCAACGTGGTGGTCTTCGTCATGGAGAGCATGTCGGCCGAGCACTCCGCGTTCCTCCATCCGGAACTCTACGCCGACCTCCCGGAAAAAGGCTTCACGCCGTTCCTCGATTCATTGATGCGCAACGGTCTGACATTCAAACGGATGTACGCCAACGGCTCGCGTTCGATCCAGGCCATGCCCTCGGTGCTGGGAAGCATCCCCTCGTTCCGCACGCCGTTCGTACTGATGCCCCAATCGTTGGGCGAGAGCCGCCAGCTGCCCGCCATGCTGGCGGACAAAGGCTATGCGACGGCCTTCTTCTGCGGCTCGGAACGCGGCTCGATGGGCTTCGGGGCCTATGCCCGTTCGGCAGGCGTCGAGCGGCTCGTAAGCCGCGAGGACTACGAGGCGAAGCACGGAACAAGGGATTTCGACGGCTACTGGGGCATCTGGGACGAAGAGTTCCTGCAATTCACGGGCGAGGAGCTGACGGCGATGCCCGAACCTTTCTTCGCCGCGCTGTTCCCCCTCTCGTCGCACCACCCGTTCGTCGTACCCGAAAAGTACGCCGCGACGCTGCCCGAGGGCTACACCCGGATTCACAAGGGCGTCGCCTACGACGACCGGGCGTTCCGCCTCTTCTTCCAGCGTTTCGGCGGCGAGGAGTGGTTCCGCCGCACGATCTTCGTCTTCGTGGCCGACCACGTGTCGTCGGAGAAATTCGCGGAGGAGACGCGCTCCTACCCGGGCAACATGCACATCATCGGCTTCATCTACACCCCCGACGGCGCCCTGCGGGGCGAGGTCGGCGAGATCACGCAGCAACTGGACATCATGCCCACCCTGCTGGGACTCACTGGCAACCGGGAGCCTTATTTCGCATTCGGGCGCGACGTGCTGAACGAACCGCAACGGCCCCGCTGGTCGGTCAGCTACGACGGACGGTTCCGCGCGCTGACCGGCGAAGGCGCAATCGTGCTCGACGATTCGGACATGAATGTGCAGGAATGCCCGGCCACCCCGGCCGCCGACAGTCTGGCACAGAATTTCCGGGCGCTGGTCCAGCAGTATTACACCCATATCGAGAAAAAGAGCTATACGGCAAATGATTGAATTCAAACCCGTGCGCCTCGAGGATAAACAGACCATCGAGCGCTATACCATGCCCTCGGGCATCTATAACTGCGACCTCGCATTCGCCAACATGTACTGTTGGCAGGCGATGTATCGCAGTGCCTGGGCCGAGATCGACGGCTTCCTGGTGATCCGCTTCCAGATCGGGGGCGGGGAGAAGATCGGGTACATGCAACCCGTCGGCGAAGGGGATTTCGCCCGGATCATCCCCGCCCTGCGCGAAGATGCCCATGCGCACGGCCAGCGGCTGCGCATCATCGGCCTTACGGACGAGGGGCGCGAGATGGTTCGCAACATGCACGCCGGGCTGTTCGCGTTCGAATCCGACCGCGGGATGGAAGATTACGTTTACAACGCCGACGACCTGCGCAACCTCACGGGACGCAGGTACCAGCCCAAACGCAACCACATCAACCGTTTCATGGCGGAATACCCCGATTTCCGGTACGAGCAACTCACGCGCGAGCGGTTCGGGGAGTGCATGCAGCTCGAACGCGAATGGCGCCGGGCCCACGAAGGGCACACCTCGGAGCTGTGCGCCGAACAGCGGGCCATGCAGCGGGCTTTCGAACATTTCGAAG
>OGPJ01000761.1_pt1 | contig 24625 bp, 18 predicted proteins | sample 1552831 | NCBI WGS metagenome assembly OGPJ01 (sample SAMEA2579914, study PRJEB22360) | human gut metagenome | biome: human gut; feature: human-associated habitat; material: faeces | place: Denmark | collected 2008/2010
CGTGCTGGTGGATTTCGGCTGTGAATTCCACGGCAGCATCCGGGTCTATTCCTGGTACGTATCGCCGAAAACCGGCAATCGTGTGAACCTGAAGGTGCGCTTTGGTGAATCCGTTTCCGAAGCCATGACGCCCTATCCGGAAAAGGGATCCACCAACGACCACGCCAACCGGGACATGGTGCTGAACGTGGGCTTCCTCAGTGCCAACGAAACCAACGAAAGCGGCTTCCGCTTTGTGAACATCGAACTGATGGACGACGACGCTTCCATCGAGCTTTACATGATTCAGGGCGTGATGATCGGCCGGGAGCTGAAGAAGGAAGGCTCCTTTGCCTGTTCCGACGCGCGGATCAACGACATCTATGAAACCGCCGTCTACACCGCTTATCTCAACATGCAGGAATATCTCTGGGACGGTATTAAGCGTGATCGTCTGGTCTGGTTGGGTGATATGCATCCGGAAGTGATGACCGTAAATACTGTTTTCGGTTATAACGAAGTCGTCCCAAAGAGCCTTGACCTGATCCGCGATGTAACGCCTCTTCCCGCTTGGATGAATGGTATCAGCGCCTATTCGATCTGGTGGTTGCTGATCCAGCGTGACTGGTATTATCACCATGGAGATGTGGCTTACCTGAAAGAGCAGCAAACTTATATGAGCGACCTTCTGCGCCTCCTGATTTCTAAAGTGGATGCAGACGGACGTGAGAAACTGGATGGATGGCGTTTCATGGACTGGCCGTCAAGTGAGAATCAGGTGGCGATCGATGCCGGTCTGCAATCGCTGGTTCTGATGGCTATGAGGGCAGGCGATGAATTATGTACAACACTTGGTGACGATGTGTTGGCATCCCAATGTCGTGAAACGGCGAAGAAAATGGAAAAGGCGGCTCCGAAGGTGATCAAGCCTTTGTTGAAATCTAAAATAGCACCGGATGCTCCGGGCTCAAAACAGGGTGCGGCTTTATTGGCCCTGGCTGGTTTGATGAAACCGGAAGAGGCAAACAGTAAATATCTGTCAGTAGGTGGGGCACGTGGATTCTCTACTTTCTACGGATATTATATGTTGCGTGCAATGGCTGCTGCCGGGAATTATCAGGGAGCGATCGATGTGATTCGTCAGTATTGGGGAGCGATGATCGACCTGGGTGCTACTACGTTCTGGGAAGATTTCAATATGGACTGGCTTCCGAATGCCGCACGTATCGACGAACTTGTGCCTGAAGGGAAAAAGGATATTCACGGTGATTATGGTGATTATTGCTATAAAGGTTTCCGTCATAGTTTGTGTCATGGCTGGGCTTCCGGTCCGACATCATGGCTGAGTGAATATGTATTGGGTGTTCAGGTGGTGGAACCGGGATGCCGCGCAGTCCGTATCACCCCGCATCTGGGCGATTTAAAATGGGTGGAAGGAACTTTCCCGACTCCGCAGGGTGTAATAACGATCCGTCACGAAAAAGGAGCGGACGGTAAAGTGAAAAGCGAAGTAAAGGCTCCGGACGGTGTGAAAGTCTATCTGGAGAATTAAATAAAATTGATAACCTGTAAAAGCGATCGTATTATGAAAAAGTATCTCTTATTGTGTGTATGCGCCGGATTTTTGGCCTCGGCAGAAGCTAAAACGAAAACGGACTGGAAAGCAAACTGGATAAATACGGAACAATGCCAGAGTGCGAGCAATATCTGGCTGGCCTATCGTAAAACGGTAACTTTGGCTGAAGTTCCTCGGACACTGACCGCACATATTGCAGCCGACAGTAAATATTGGTTATGGATCAACGGTCGGATGGTGGTGTTTGAAGGAGGCTTGAAACGCGGTCCTTCTCCTTATGATACTTACTACGATTCGGTAGAGATTGCTCCTTACCTTACGTCGGGGGAAAATACGATCGCTGTTTTGGTGTGGCATTTTGGTAAGAACGGATTCAGTCATGTGAACAGTGGACTGGCAGCCTTGTTATTTGAGGCGATTGCTCCCGGCATAGAGATTGTATCCGATAAAAGCTGGAGTTGTAGGGTATATGATGCTTATCAGAATACCGGTGCTCCTTATCCGAACTATCGCCTGTCGGAAAGCAATATCCGTTTCGATGCCCGCAGAACATTAGAAGGATGGAACCAGCCTGGCTATAAGAATACGTTTCCCGGAGCCGAGATCGCTGCAGTGGTTGGTAAAGCGCCTTTGGGAAACCTGGTTGAACGTCCTATTCCGCTCTTTAAGGATTTTGGTTTAAAGGAGTATCCGGGTGTCCGCCGGTCGGAGAGAGGCGATACCCTGTTCTGCCGTTTACCTTACAACTGCCAGTTTACACCCTATCTGAAAGTGGAGTCGGCGGAAGGTGCGACAATCCATATGCAGACGGATAATTATCGGGGTGGAGGACCAGAAAATATCCGTGCCGAATATGTCACCCGCAACGGCATACAGGAGTATGAAAGTTACGGCTGGATGAGCGGTCATGAGATGTGGTATATTCTTCCCGAAGGAGTAAAAGTACTGGAAGTTAAGTATCGTGAAACCGGCTATGATACAGAGTTTGCCGGATCGTATCAATGTAACGATCCTTTCCTGAACGAACTTTGGAAACGTTCTGCGAGAACATTATATATAACGATGCGTGACAATTATATGGATTGTCCCGAACGCGAACGTGCTCAATGGTGGGGAGACGAGGTGAACGAGTTGGGAGAGGCTTTCTATGCACTTTCTCCTTCTTCCCATAAACTGGCCGTTAAAGGCATTTATGAACTGATGAACTGGCAGCGTGCCGACGGCTCATTGTTTGCTCCTGTTCCTGCCGGTAACTGGTCGAAGGAGTTGCCTTTGCAGATGCTGGCTTCGGTGGGTTGGTATGGTTTCTATACACAGTATTATTATAGCGGAGACAGTACATTTATTCCGGTTATTTATGACCGCCTGCATCGTTATCTGCATGAAACATGGCAGGTCGATAAGAGTGGCCTGCCCATCGAACGCAGTGGTGAATGGAGTTGGGGTGACTGGGGCGAACAGATCGATATGGGGGTATTGACGAACTGCTGGTATTATCTGGCACTGAAAGCAGAAAAGGAATTTGCACTTCAACTGGGTAAGAAAGCAGATGCAGAAGAGATCACCCGTATGATGTATAGTATTGAGAAATGCTTTAATACGAAATTCTGGACCGGCACTGCATATCGTTCTCCGGGTTATCATGGCAAGGATGACGACCGTTCGCAGGCTATGGCCGTTCTATCCGGTTTGGCGACAAAAGACAAGTATCCCGCCATACTGAAGGTCTTGAAAAAAGAATATCATGCCAGTCCCTATATGGAAAAGTATGTATTGGAAGCACTTTTTCAGATGAATGCCCCGGAGGTTGCCTTGCAGAGGATGCGTGACCGGTATGCCGGTATGTTAAGTTATAAGGATTATACCACCTTGTTTGAAGGTTGGGGAGTCGGCGCTGAAGGTTTCGGAGGAGGTACGATCAACCATGCCTGGAGCGGAGGACCGCTGACGCTGCTGAGCCAGAAAGTGTGTGGTATTGAACCGACATCTCCCGGTTTCCGTACATTCCGCATAAAACCTCAGATGGGTTCTTTAACGGAAGCATCGGCATCAGTACCTACCCATTACGGGGATATAAAAGTGAAATTACGCAAGTCAGGACGTACTATATTAATGGAAATACAAGTTCCGGAACAGACGAGTGCAGAGGTCGTTTCGTCGAAAGGAAAGATACAGCAGATAGGCTCCGGAACCTATAATTTAAAGTGCCCCTTTTAATCGGGGCACTTTTTGTATTAATTCTGACGAATATATTTAAGGTTTATATATTGTTTAATAATCTCACATTATCTACTTTTGCGGCGGAGAATAAATGGTTATTAATCAATGGCAAAAAGAAAAGGCAAAGCAAAATCGCGGAAAAAGAAGAATCAGGGGGCATCTTTAGTTTCTGTAATCAGGCGTATATTTGTTCTTGCGGCCTTAGTGGTTATCTGTTTTATCGGCCTGTTATATGTGTTTAACTATTTCTATCCTACTTCCGGTAAGAAGCCTGTGGCGGTGGAACAGAAGAAGCAGCCTGCTGATCCTGTAAAGGAAAAACCGGCAGATAAAAAGCCTGCCATTGTTCCTCCTCGTCCGAAAACAACTACTTTTAAAGTTCCGGCAAATGCCGAAATCCCTAAATTGAAGGCTAAACGTTCCGAACAAGTGATCCGTCACGAAGGATATACCGTATCCTACAATTCAGATTATAAGATTGCGAACTGGGTAGCTTACGAGCTGACTGCCGAAGAGGCGAAAAGCAAAAAGACGGAACGTTCTAATAAATTCGTACCGGACCCGATGGTAAAAGGTGCGACAACAACGAATGAAGACTATACCCGTACAGGTTACGACCGTGGTCATATGGCTCCTGCTGGTGACATGAAGTGGTCGGCAAAGGCAATGCGCGAATCATTTTATTTCAGTAATATCTGTCCGCAGAAACCGGCGCTGAACCGGGGTATCTGGAAAGAACTGGAAGAGCAGAGCCGTTTATGGGCGAAAGATTACGGATCTTTGCTGATTGCTACCGGTCCTGTAATTACGGACAATATGAAACGGATGGGAAAGAATCGAGTAGGTGTTCCTGGCGCGTTTTACAAAGTGATTTGTTATGTTTCGGGAAGCGAATATAAAGCAATTGCGTTCATTCTGGAAAATAAGGATTATAAAAAGACTTCTTTGAAGTCAATGGTAATACCTGTCGATAGTGTGGAAAAAGTAACGGGAATTGATTTCTTTCCGGCTGTTCCCGATGAACAGGAAAGGGTAATGGAAGCAAAAATAGATTGGGACAGTTGGTCCTTTTGACACTAGTAGTTTGTACGAGCAATATAGAAATAAAACAAGCAAATGTAAGTAGCTGCCGTTCGGTTCGAAGGAGCGGCGCAATTAGAACAATTAGTGGAAAATGAATGTTGTATAGCTATGACTTAACGCATAGTTTTATATGACTATATACAAGCATATATAATTAATAAGTAACTAAAATAACTAAATCAAGTTGTTATCATGAATGGTAAATTGATTCCCGTTTTTGTATTGACAGCATTGATGTCATGTAGCCAGCCTCCGGTAAAGGAACAGGGCCCTCGTCCGGTGAAGCTGGAAGAAGTGACATCTTTGGATATGGTAGAAAAATCATTTAGCGGTGTTGTATCGCCTGATCAATTTAGTGACCTGGCTTTTAAGATGTCCGGTCCGCTGATTTCATTAAATGTCGAAGAAGGACAGAAAGTACGTACAGGGCAAATCGTAGCCGAAATAGACCCACAGGATTTCAAATGGGATTATGAAGCCAAAAAGGCTTCTTTCCAGACAGCACAGGCACAGCTGCAACGTGCAGAAAGACTTCTGGCTAAACAGGCAATCTCTCAACAGGAGTATGAATCGACAAAAGCTGCTTATTCCAATGCACAGGCAGCATTCGAAAACTCACAGAACACATTGGAGCAGACTAAGCTGCGTGCTCCTTTCGATGGCTTCATCCAAAAGAAATATGTAGAGAATTATCAGAAGGTACAGATGGGACAAGGTATTGTCTGCCTGATAAACCCGAACAAATTGCAGGTGCAGTTTACAATGCCTGAAACGAATATCACTTACTTCTCCACTCCCTACAGTATCTTTGTTGAGTTTGACAATTACAAAGGAACCCGTTTCAAAGCGAAAGTAAAAGAATATGTGGAAGCCTCGCCCGATGGTTCCGGCGTACCGGTATTCCTTTATATTGATGATCCCGAATTTAATCTGAACAAATATAAGGTAGCCGTAGGTTTCTCCTGTCGTGTAATCCTGAACATAGAGAGCAAGAGCTTCAATGAAGGAGCCGTGTTGATTCCACTGTCTGCTATCGTTGCCGACGAACCGAACAGTGGTAATAAATATGTGTTCGTCTATAACCCGCAGACCTCGAAAGTAGAACGTCGTAAGATTACGGAAAAAGAACTGGTTGGCAAAGACGGTGTTGTCGTAACCGAAGGTTTGAAAGCCGGAGAACAGATCGTTACTGCCGGAGTAACCCGCCTTGTCGACGGACAACAAGTAAAAGTATTAACAGATTAAGAGGATAAGCAATGAATATTCCAAAATATTCTTTAGAGAATTCGAAGATTATATACTTCTTCCTGGCTGTTATGCTGATAGGTGGTGTATATTCTTTCTTCAAATTGCCGAAGAAGGAAGATGCTCCCTTTGTGATCAAGCAGGCTGTGCTTGTTACACAATATCCGGGTGCGACTCCTTTCGAGGTAGAAAAACTGGTCACCGAGCCAATCGAACGTGAGATCCAGTCTATGTCTGACGTGCTTCAGATCAAGTCTGAATCTTATTTCGGTATGTCTAAGATTTCGATTGAACTTCAGCCGACACTCGACCCTGACAACATGCCCGTTAAGTGGGATGAACTTCGCCGTAAGGTGGCGAATATCGAACCCCGCCTGCCGAGTGGCGCTTCTTCTATCTCAGTCAGCGATGATTTTGGAGACGTGTTTGGTATCTATTACGCTTTGAGTGCGGATGATGGTTATACCTATGATGAATTACGTGACTGGGCTCAGAAGATCAAGACGGAACTGTCTCCCGTTCCCGGTGTTCAGAAAGTATATCTGTTCGGTGAACAGACACAAGTTATTAATGTAAGGATTTCAGTTCCTAAACTGGCAAATCTTGGTATCGACCCGAACTCGATACAGCAAGTGTTGCAAACGCAAAACCTGCTGGTAAATACCGGAGATATCAATACGGGTAATTACCAGTTGCGTGTCCGGGCGGAAGGAACCTATAAGAATATCCAGGATATCCGCGACCAGTTGATCGTAACCAAAAGCGGTAGTGAAGTCCGTTTAGGAGATATTGCTATTGTGGAACGAGGGTATATGGATCCTCCTTCCAATCTGATGCGTGTGGATGGCAAACGTGCTATCGGTATCGGAGTTGCAACAGGTGCTAAAGATGACGTGGTGGCTGTCGGTAATGATGTAGCTGCCCACCTCCAGGAGATGGAACAATTGTTCCCTGTTGGAATGGACCTGAAAACGATCTATCCGGAAAACAAGATTGCAGACGAGGCAAACAATGGTTTTATCCTGAACCTGATCGAATCGTTGCTGATTGTAATTGTGGTGATCTTCCTGGTGATGGGATCACGTGCCGGTATGCTGGTGGGTAGTTCGCTGCTCTTCTCGGTGGGCGGTACTTTATTGCTTATGTTGATCTGGGGTGTCGGACTGAATCGTACTTCGCTGGCCGCCTTTATCATTGCGATGGGTATGCTGGTGGATAATGCGATAGTTGTAACCGATAATGCGCAGGTCGGTATCAAGCGGGGATTGTCCCGTTATCAGGCTCTGATCGATGGGGCGACCAAACCGCAATGGGCATTGCTGGGAGCTACCTTTATCGCTGTCTGTTCATTCCTGCCGATGTATCTGGCTCCGGCTTCAGTAGCCGAAATCGTTAAACCGTTGTTTATCGTATTGGCTGTTTCATTAGGTTTAAGTTGGGTACTGGCATTGACTCAGACAACAACTTTCGGTAACTTTATCCTGAAAGAGGCTAAACCGGGCGAGTCGAAGGATCCGTACGATACGAAACTGTATCATAAATTCGAAGGGGTGCTGGCTCGTCTGATCAAACGCAGATGGATAACTATTACTTCCGTGATTGCGACATTGTTCCTCTCCTTATTTATTATGAGTATCATGCCGCAGAGTTTCTTCCCGATCATGAACAAACCTTATTTCCGTGCCGACCTGATCTTCCCTGAAGGGTACAGTATTTACGACGTGGAGAAGAATGTTAAGCTGATCGAAGATTATCTGAGCAAGAACGAGAATATCAAGTCATATTCATTTACCCTGGGAGGTTCACCGGTTCGTTATTACCTGGCAAGTTCGTCGGTAGGTCCGAAACCTAACTTTGCCAATGTGCTGATTGAGACTAAAAAGGCGGAGGATGCACAGGCGGAAGAAGGTAAATTCTATGACTATATGGTGGCTAACTATCCTGATATCCTGACGCGTTCAGCCTTGTTCGCCTTGTCTCCGGTACCTGATGCCGCTATCGAGATCGGTTTTATCGGCGACAATGTGGATACACTGGTCGCTTTAACGGAACAAGTCAAAGAGATTGCCCGTCAGTACGACCAGGTGATGGAAGTGCGTGACAGCTGGGGTAATAAAGTACCGGTATGGAAACCGATGTACTCACAGGAAAAAGGTCTGCGCCTGGGTATTACCCGCCAGCAGGTTGCTTATTCCCTTCGTTCGGCAACGAACGGTGTACCATTGGGTGAATATCGTGAAGGCGATGTCTTCATGCCTATCCTGATGAAGGATGCCGACAGGGATTCTATGAACCTGAACGATATTAGAACATTGCCGGTTTACAGTGCCAAAGGACGTTCCGTCAAAGTTGAACAGGTTATCGACGATTTCTCTCTCGATTATGAATATAATGTAGTGAGACGTTACAACCGTCAGCCATACATGATGATGCAATGTGAACCGAAACGCGGCGCCAACACCATGGCTGCTTTCAGCCATCTTTGGACAGAAGCCCAGAAACAAATACAGGTTCCTGAAGGTTATAAGATGACTTATTTCGGAGAACAAAGCGAACAGGATAAAGGTAACAAAGCGATTGCCGCCAATATTCCGTTAATGTTCGGTCTGATCTATGTTACCCTGTTGTTCCTTTTCCCGAAATATTACCGTAAACCAGTGCTGATCATGGCTATGCTTCCGTTGATCTTCATCGGTGTGGTACTGGGATTACTGGTATTCGGCAAGTCGCTCGACTTCTTTGCGATGCTGGGATTGTTGGGATTGATCGGTATGAATATTAAGAATGCGATTGTGCTCGTCGATGAGATCGGTTTGCAAATGGATAGCGGACTGGCTCCTGTCAATGCCGTTATCGAGGCAACCAAGACACGTATCGTTCCTGTAACGATGGCCTCGGGTACAACGATTCTGGGTATGCTTCCGTTGTTGGGAGACGCGATGTTTGCAGGTATGGCCGCAACGATCATGGGAGGTTTGTTTGTCTCAACCATCCTGACCATCTTCGTGCTTCCGGTTACCTATTGTATTTTCTTTAAGATTAAATCGGAATAAGATATGAAAAGTAAACTGATAATAGGTTGTATGTTGTTGGGTGCCCTGTCTGCGAAAGCACAGGTGCAGCCCATTACGGCAGCCGAATACAAAGAAAAAGTACTTGAATACAGCCGTCAGATCAAGCAAAGTTCGGAAGAACGGATTGCAATGCAGCATGCTATCAAAGCTGCTAAAACAGCATTCTTCCCAGCTGTGGATTTCTCCGGAAGTTATCAATACCGTATAAATAAATACGAATTGGGAATGGGAGATGGCATACCCGGTATCGAAATGGACCATAATACGTATAGTCTTGGTGCCACAGTAAGCCAGCCTATTTACGCCGGCGGACAAATTTACAACAATTATAAGGCTGCCGAAATCCAGGGTCAGATCGCTACTGAGGCCGAAGAGCTGACGACCGATAACATCGTTTATGCTGCCGACATGAACTATTGGTCTGTAGCCGCCCGTAAAGGCATGTACGCTGTAATGACACAGTATGTCGATATTGTACAGGAACTGGCAAACGTGCTGACTCTCCGTTTTCAGGACGGACAGATCAGCAAGACTGACCTGTTGCAGGTACAGGCCCGTTTAAAGGAAGCCGAGTTGAATAAAAGTGCCGCTTATAAGGATTATCAGATTGCATTGCAGAATCTGAATGTCCTGATGGGTGTCCCTCCAATGGAGCCGATAACGATCACAGACTCTATTACAATGGTTTTGCCATTGCCTATGCAGGTCGGTGAATCGGCAGCATTGGAAAACCGGCCGGACTATCTGATCTCCAAACTGAACATCGAGTATCAGAAAAGACAGATCAACCTATCAAAAGCAAAATATAATCCGACCCTGTCTGTCGGTTTTCAGGGCACATGGGGAACTCCTATGTTGAACGTAAAAGGCTCCGATAACTTATGGACACCGGCTGTCTTTGCATCTTTAAAGATTCCTTTGTTCCGTTGGGGTGCCCGTTTCAAGGAAGTAAATTCCCAAAAAGCCGTGCTGCGCAGTAAAGAGTATGCAATGGATAATACCCGCGACCAGATCACTCAGGAAGTGGCTAATGCATGGACAAGCCTGACAGAGAATACTAAACAGATCGATGTCGCTGAAGAGGCTTGTAAGATAGCAGAAGAGAATCTGGATCTGAATACATTCAGTTACAACGAAGGTAAGCTTCCTATTGTCGATGTCCTTTCTGCCCAGTTGTCATGGATACAGTCTTATAGCAGCCTGATCCAGACCTGGTACCAGCAAAAAGCATCATTGGCCCAGTATAATAAGGCTATTGGTATCCGACGGATGCAGTGACCTCTGGAAAATACATACTAAGTAAAATCTGTTTCTCCCTAGTGGAACACTTGTTTCATTAGGGAGAAACATTTGTTTCATAGTAATGAAACAGTATAAAGGTTGTATGTTTATATTTGAATACAATTGCTTGCAGGTTAGAAAGCATTAGTTTTTATCTTTGTATCCGTTTAAGAACACAAAAACAAGATGGAGATTATAAGATTGACAGCAACGGATCATCCGCGGTATACTGCTTTTAGAAACATATATGATATAAGTTTCCCAATCTATGAACAACGGACTGTGGAGCAGCAACAGGACGCGTTTTCAGACAGCCGGTATCATTTGGATTGTCATATTGATCCGGTCAATGATCTTTTATTGGGCTTTATCGCTTATTGGAGATTTGATAGTTATACGTATGTGGAACATTTTGCAATCCATCCGAATGAGCGCGGGAAAGGTCTGGGAGGTTTGATTCTGAAGAATCTGATAGAGCAGGAAAGTGGGCGTGTATTATTAGAAATAGACCCTGTTACGGATAAAGTCTCTGCTGCCCGCCTGCATTTTTATCAGTTACATGGGTTTGTAGAAAATCCGTTTCCTCATACCCATCCGGCTTACAGAAATGGATATCCGGATCATTCGTTAGTTGTTCTTTCCTCCGGAGAAACCATACCGGATATTGAATATAAGCGGTTCGCTTCAGATTTGAATCGGGTTATAATGAAAAAGGGAAGGTGACGAACCTTCCCTTTTTCATTATATAGTTTCTTTTTATTCTTTACTCAACGCTTTCAGGGATGCGAAGAATGTGGAACCTTTACCTTCTTCCGACTCGAACCAGAGCTTTCCGTCATGCTGTTCAACAAAGTCTTTGCAAAGCATCAAACCTAATCCGGAACCTTTTTCATTATTCGTTCCATAGGATGTGAAGTGAGTATTCTGTTTTAACAGCTTTTCCTGGTCTTCTTTCTTTATCCCCTTGCCGGAGTCTTTGACGCTGATAACAACATGGTCTCCTTCTATCTTGGAACCGATAGTAATGGTTCCGCCTTCAAAGCTGAACTTAATAGCATTTGAAATAAGGTTCCTGACAACTGTTTTGATCATGTCTATATCAACAAAACCGGATAGTTCTTTGTCCATGTCCTGTAATTGGATAGTCAGTCCTTTTTGGGTTGCCATCGGGATATATATTTCTGCTGTGCTTGAAACCAGGCTGTTTATATCAGTTTCCTGTTTATATACGTTTTGTTTCTTCAGACGGTTTTTAGCCCACTTAAGCAAATTATCCAACAGCAGGAAGATTTCTTCCGATGTCTTGTTCATCATCTGGAGCATTTCAAATACTTCCGGACTTACCTGGTCCTTATCTACCATCATAAGGATCGCATTGTTCATCATTTTCAGAGAACCTAGTGGCGAACGCAGATCATGGGCGATAACGGAATAAAGGGTGTCACGGGATTCTATGGTGTTTTCCAGTTCCTGCTTAATTCGTTTAATGCTGAATAACTCGAAACGGTGAGCTACGCGCTTAACCAATTCCTCTCTCTGGAACGGTTTCGTCACATATTCTGTTGCTCCGAGCTGGTAACCTTTTACTATACTCTGCATATCACTCAGGGCCGACATGATAATAACAGGTATATCGTTTGTGTCCGGATTACTTTTAAGATGCTGTAATACTTCGTATCCATCCATCTCCGGCATCATGATATCTAATAGTATGAGATTAGGGTGCTTGTCATGTGCCAGACGTAAAGCCTTGGCTCCGCTGTCACAGGTTAATAGCCTGTAGCCTTCTTTTTTTAATATAGCTTGTACTAACATGACGTTGGTTGGTACATCGTCAACGATCAATACTGTATATCCTGCTGCTAAATTATCCATATCAAATTTAAACTTTTCTTGATATTCAATCACTATGCGTACGCAAAAATATTAATAATGTTTGAATTTACAGGCGTTTTCCTTGTTACATTTTAGAATTATTTTTTTTATTGAATTCTTTTTGCTTTCTCCCATGCTCCATTCCCTTTATTTCCAGCTAAATAGAAAAAACCTCTTATCACATTTATATTCATGAAAGAGAAGTAGTAGGGGATAAAAAACAACTTGTTTCGAACATTTTTCTGTTCCATCATATAACCGGCATAAGCCATTATATAGAATGCAACTTGTAAAAGTAGTAAAAATATATAAGTAAACCCTCCATAACAGGCTAATATTATATTTAATGGTATTAAAAGAAATAACATGACCGGCGTAATGGTCCATCGTAAGACACGATGGCTCACAAATTGAAAACTAAGCATACCATAACGGAAGATGTTGAACAGGTTTCGCAGACGCCAGACCGATTGCAGTCCTCCGGCAGCAATGCGTATTTTGCGTTTTTCTTCTTCTTTCATATTGAGGGAAGCGGTTTCGGTAGCGTAGGCTTCTTTACAATAGGCTATTTTATATCCTTTTTGTGCAATATGTAATGAAAGAATGAAGTCGTCAAGCAGGGTGTCTGACGGCATTTGTTCGAATAACTCCGTCCGTACGGCAAATAACTCTCCTGCTGCTCCGACTGCCGAATACAACCGGTAGTCTAATGCTTTCAGGGCTGATTCGTATTTCCAGTAAATACCTTCTCCCGCCGTAGCTCCTTGGGCAGTGTTTGTTTCCACTCTTTTTTCTCCGGCTACGCATCCGACCTCCGGATTGGAGAATTGGCGGATAATTTCATGCACGGCTTCTTTATTAAGCATGGTATTTGCATCCGTAAAGATGACGTAGGGCGTTGTTATATATTGTATACCTCGGTTCAGGGCGGCTGTTTTCCCTTTGCGTTGCGGTTGGAAAAGCACGGTTACTTCCGGATATTGTTTCAGGAGTTCATTCGTACGGTCGTTCGACCCGTCTGTAACCCAAACGATTTTCAGTTTATCGGTCGGATAGGCGAGGGCATGACTGTTCTCCATCTTGGAAGCAACGATATCTTCTTCATTGTATGCCGCAATGAAGAGGGTAACTTCAGGAAGAGGCTCGGGCAATCCTATGCTTATGGGTTTTTTGAAGAGTTCTTTTACTTTTACTAATACATATAATAATATACCGTATCCCAGATAGGTATAGAAGACTATAAAGATACCGATCCAAAATAGCCATATAAGTATAAGATGAAAATATTCCATAATATAGAATGTGAATTTTAATATTTGCAAATGTAGTAAAGTTTTGTAATAATAACTTGGAAGAACAATTTATTTTAAACTCTTGTTGAAAAATAAGCACTTTTTGCTTTTTGGTGTAGTGTTTTTATTATTTTTGTAGCATTTATGTTTTTGTAAAATTATCAAATATGATATTACTGTACTGGGGAGAGAAAATTTTATTTGTATGTTTTGCTATCAATATTATCTATTTGCTGTTTTTTAGTTTGTTTTCCCGTAATAAACAGAGAAACTTACCCAAAAAGAATATGGATAAAATAAAGCGAATAGCAATATTAATACCTGCCTATAAAGAGGATCTGGTGATTATGGAGTGCATACAATCTTGTATGAATCAGGATTATCCTGCTGATAAATATGAAGTTGTAGCTATTTCAGATCGAATGAAGGATGAAACAAATGAAGTTTTGTCAAAGTTACCTATCAGGTTGATAAAAGTCTATTTTCAGAATAGTACAAAGGCTAAAGCCTTAAATTATGCAATGGAACAACTCGGTGATGATTATGATACTGCCATTGTATTAGATGCAGACAATATAATATATCCTGACTTTTTGCAGAAAATCAATGATGCATTCTCAGAACCCAAGGTTCAGATTGTTCAGGCACATCGAATGGCCAAGAACCTGAACACAAACTTATCTATTCTGGATGCTGTCAGCGAAGAGATTAATAATAGTATCTTTAGATTAGGGCATGCTAATGTCGGTTTATCGGCTGCGTTGATAGGCTCGGGCATGGCTTTTGACTATACTTTATTTAAAAAAATAATGTTGTCTATAGATGCTGTTGGCGGTTTTGACCGTGCTTTAGAACTATCTCTGATAAAGGAGGGCAAAAGAATTTATTACCTCTCGGATGTTGACGTTTTAGATGAAAAGGTTCAAAGCCATGCAAACTTTTCAAACCAACGACGTCGATGGCTTTCCGCACAAATTCATTATTTAGGAAGATTTATAGGAGATGTACCGGCCGCTTTATTAAAAGGTAACTGGGATTTCTGTGATAAGGTTTTTCAGCAGATGAGTATTCCCCGGATACTTCTTTTGGGTATGACTTTCGTTATCTCTCTATGCTTAGCGTTTATAGCCGGAGGGCTGTCCATTAAATGGTGGATATTGTTTTTCTTTCTGATTCTGGCTTTATTGCTGGCTATTCCATCTTCGCTACTTAATAAACGATTGATTATTGCTTTGTTTGAATTGCCGTATTCTTTTTTATTGATGTTCTGTAATCTTTTTCGCCTGAAAGGTGCTAATAAGAAATTTATTCATACTTCTCATGGCCTAGATAATAAAAAATAAGAGAATGATGTTTATTGGAAAGTTTAAGAATGATAAGCCTTTTCCTGATAAGTTAGCATGGAATAGAGGCGATCAGATTACTTATGATCAAGTATCATCTGTATGTGTAAATGATAGGACTAAAGTCTATTTCTGGGGAGTCTTGTATAATAGAAAATCAGAGATGAATGTGGAAAATCTGTCTGATGCAGCTATAATTGCAGAAATGTATGAACGATCGGGGGATAGTGGCTTTTCTTATTTAGACGGTTCTTTTACTTTTATAGTGTTTGATTCTGAACAGATAATAATCGTTCGTGATCATCACGGTACAAATAAACCGGTTTATTATAATAATTTCTTTTTTGCATCTTCTTTGGCCTTACTGCAAAAGACAGATGGGTTTATTACTGAACCGGACTGTCAGGCGTTAGCAGATTTTCTTTCTATCGGATATATATCGACTCCTTCTTCTTCCTTAAAAGGGGTCAACAAACTGGGTGCCGGAGAAATGTTGGTATACCGGAATGGACAATCTATAACCAGACAGCTATATCCGACTGATTATATACTTCCTGTTCAAAATGATAAAAGTTTGGACGAATTAGCTGAGCAATATGGAACTTTACATATTGAAGCGATAAAAAAAAGAATTGGAAAAAACTCGACTATAGGTATTTTATTAAGTGGAGGTTATGATTCCGGGTGTAATCTGGTTGCTTTACGTAAAATATATTCAGGATATATTCATTCTTATTCTATTGGTTTCAAGGGAGATACCTGGACTGAATTACCACTTGCCAGATGTATGTCAGAAACCTTCGGTACGATCCATACGGAATATGAAATTGACGGAAGTGAAATAACAGCACTACCTGATATTGTGGATTTTCTAGGTGATCCTTTTGTAGAAGGGGGATTGATGGTCAATTATACCGTAATGAAGCTTATAGGACATAACAAGCCGGATGTTATTTTGGGTGGAGATGGTAGCGATCAGTATTTTGGAACATCCGGGCGTGAAATAGCATTACATTATTTGATATCGAAATATAAGGTTGCTCCTGTATTCGGTTTAATATACCGTTTGTTAAGTCAACCGGGATTTGATAAAAATAATAGTTTATATAGGATCCGTTTTCATCTGGATAAAATCCTGAGTATTCTGAAAGGAGATTTGTTCGGTTTCCCGGATTTCCGTTTGAAAACGATGTTACAGGATCGTTCTTTGATCCGTTCCGGGGAAAGAATGACATCCGATTTGCGGAGTTTTGAACATTTATATCTTCAGCATGCTTATAAAACGGATGTAGAAAAAATCATTAATCAGGTGATTTTGTTCAAAGCATCCAGGATGGCTGATATGTTTGATAATTCGATGGCTTTTCCTTATATGGATTCAGATATTTATAATTTCCTGCAACAATTGCCGGTATATTATAAATGTAAAGGGAGAAATGTTATTGATATAGCGAAGGGACATGCTACGGCTAAATATTTATTGAAATATCATTATAAACAAATGCTGCCGGAAGTTATCACATCAAAAAAGAAACAGGGAGGCTTCGCACCGATGCCACTCTTCTTTAAAAATGATAAGCAAAGGGCACGGATTGCGGACTTCATAATGGCTTCGTCTGTAACCCGTGATTTTCTGAAACGGGATGCAGTAGATCGTTTTATAAAGCAATACGACCAGGACGTCAATGAAAACGGAAATTGGTTCTGGTATAAGCAAAGTAAAGCTATTCAATATTTCAATTTGTATACGTTGGCTTTATGGTGGGAGAGATTTATTGAGCAAAATCATAATTAATATTGATCATATATACAAATGTCTATTAAACAACAAGCAACCCAAAGTGTGTTTTGGAGTGCAGTAGAGCGCTTTTCCGTTCAAGGCATACAATTTCTACTAAGTCTTATAATTGCCAGATTGTTATTGCCCTCTGATTATGGTTTAATAGCGATGCTGAGTATATTCATGGCGATAGCCCAAACATTCATTGATAGTGGCTTTGCCAATGCCTTGATCCAGAAGAAAGATAAAGCGGATGTTGATTATAGTACCGTATTTTTCTTTAATATTGTTATATCTGTTTTTTTGTATTTATTGTTATATCTTTTTTCTCCTGCGATTGCTGGCTTTTATCATGAAGAAGAACTGGAGAGCATTACAAAGATATTTGGTATAATCCTTATTATTAATTCATTTGGAATTGTTCAACAGGCTAAACTAACCATTGCACTTGATTTTAAAAGATTGGCAATGGCGTCATTGACTGCTGTTGTGATCAGTGGAGTTGTTGGGGTTATCATGGTAAAAGTTTTGGAGCCTGGGCACTTGTCTGGCAATCTCTTTTGAATAATTTGCTTCGTGTTCTTTTTGTCTGGTTTTTTTCCGGTTGGATGCCTTCTTTCCGTTTTTCGGTCAAATCTTTTAAGCAGTTATTTTCGTTTGGTTCCAAACTTCTGCTGTCTTCATTATTACATACGATTTATACTAATTTGTATACAATGATCATCGGTTTAAAGTTTTCTGCCGGAGAGTTGGGATTTTATAATCGTGCTTTTACACTTGCCCAATTTCCGTCGACGAATCTCACCAATGTGATAGTACGTGCGATTTATCCGATCCAATGCCGGTTGCAGGATGATCATGAACAGTTATATGGAATGTTTCTGAAGTATATGCGGATGGCTTGTTTTTTTATTTTTCCTGTGATGATAGGTCTTTGTGCATTGGCGGAACCTTTGGTGCGTTTGTTGCTGACGGATAAATGGTTGCCGGCTGTACCATTATTGCAAATCTTATGTATTGCCTATATGTGGGATCCGGTAATGAAGATCAATCATAATATGTTGAACGTCAAAGGGCGTTCGGATTACTTTTTATATGCGGAGATTCTAAAAAAGGCTGTTGCTTTTCTTATCTTATTCCTGACTATACCATTCGGTATAAAAGTGATGTGTGCGGGATTAATCATCTACTCTTTTGCTGACATTGTGATAATAACCTATTATACTCGCAAATTAATAGGTATAAGTCTGTATATCCAGTTTAAGGAATTGTATCCGGTTATCTTACTCTCTTTTTCAATGGGAGCGGTGATGTATGGAAGCGTTCTTATCTTCCAAAATGTTTGGTTACAGTTTGGTATCGGAATGTTATCCGGCAGCCTTTATTTTCTAGTGTTATCCCGTTATTTCCGCTTTCAGGAGTTTATAATCCTGAAAGAGATACTATCCCGAAAACCAAAAGATAAATAACTTATTGAGACGTATGTCTGTAGCCTGCATTTTCGATGGGAGAGCCGGGTAGGGGTTGATAGTGATTATGAGGGTCTATTTGGGCACTCTTTATTGAGTCAAACTCTTTATCATCCGATTCTTCTACTTTCCCATTGTTCATTATTCGTATATATTTTAATGATGACGGATCTTTTTGATAACATTCGACAAAAGCATTATTATTTAGTTTAGCCAAGGTTTCATAATATTTACCGTTTACCTGGATTGCAAAAAGTTGGCATCCTACAATGGTATTGTTGGTAATATGAATGGTCGCAGCATCAATTAAGCCATATATCCCCATTCCATTGGATTGAGAATTTACGAAGAGGTTGTTGTGTATGATGTGAGTTGAGTTATTTTTTCCGGATCCATGAAATTGAAGAATTTCTCCTGTGCCGTCATGTACATAGTTATCGTGGACATTCGTATCAGTAGTACGTCCGCCGACAATTATACCCGCATTTTGTCCCCATATAGCTCGGGTTCCGAAACCGGCCACTTCATTACCGTATATTTCCAATCCTTCTATTGCAGATGCCTGTATTCCATCATATCCCGGACCGAATATATGGTTCTGATATATTTTTACATTTTTCCATTTAACGGGCATTACATAAGTATGGCTCGGGTTATCTGGTTTCGCTCCGGCATTGTATCCTTTTCCAGTTTCGTCCCATCCCCACCATACGGCCGTATGCCCTATGTACATTGCTTCGGTCGAAACATTGGTTATATTTACATTATGGATGGATAAGTTTTCGAGTACGGTTGCAGGATACCATGTTTTCGGATCATCTTTCTCGGGGTCCGTTTTGGCAACAATACCGGTACCACCGTTTCTGACTGTTATATTTTTAACCTCCACATTATCAGTGAAGGGTCTGAGGTTGACTCCAAAATAGGAAGATCGGGCCTCTGTTGTGGAACCATCGATCAAGAAATCTGTTGCGTTGTCTTCTCCACCTAGTATTATATGTTGGCATTCGGATAATTGTATGGCACTGGAATAGGCACCTCCTGCCCAATCAGGATTCCCGATCACAAGCTTTTTCCCCGGATAGTTGGTTATGCGAATAGGATGTTCGGCACTTCCTTTTAAACCCGTGAATCGAACGTTTAAAAAATCTCCTACCAGGTAAATAGTACTACCTGGAAGAATCTCTCTTGTCTGATCGGATTTCATGTCTATTTGACTGCTTGAATCAGAAGTTATTATGTGTATAGCTGTATCGGAATGTATTATTGCGTCTTTTGAACATGAAGATACAATAAACATAATAGTAAAAATGACTACTAACTTTTTCATTCGTACGTAAATTATATTATTTGCTTTGTATGCTACTTTTTACCTAGAAAAAGAATTTTTGTTGCTCTCCATTTGTTAGCAATTTTTTCTATCACAATAGGTAAGAATAATGCTATAATAGTAGCCATTATGACTATAAACAAAGATGAATTTATGCCTAGTTTAGTTGCCATAATCCTTCCTCCGGATGTGCCGAAGCCATGGAACAGATAAATAGTATAAGCAAAGCCTCCCAGCCAGGTGAAGAATTGGTTACTGCGATTTATGTGAAGCAAAAGCATAAGGGTCGAAGCTGTCCATAGAGGTAATAATGCTTTATACCAAAAAGAAATATCTACTCCAAAGTTTAATACGTAGAACCATTTATATTGAAGTAAAGTAAGCCCTATACATGTGAGAATAAAATAAATATAAATTGCTTTCTTTTTATACAGTTGCCCGGTGAACCTTTGTATACCGACTCCGGTAATAAAATAAGGTAACTGACCTAATGCTCCTTTATAACTGAAGAGATTCGGAATGTCTGAAGGTAATGCTTTTATGATCAGGCTTATTCCCCATGTGATTACAAACAGAAATAACCATGTTTTAACTGACTGGCACAATTTGAATTTATCTATGATATACATGATTATAAAAATGAGGAAAAGAGAAGGAAGGTACCAATAAATTGTATATGGGAAAATATAGATTTTCCAAATATCGGATAAATTCCCTTTCATATTTGTGCCGGGAGTTAAGTATTGAGTGATGAAATATAATGTTCCGACCGTAGCCATTGGAATGAGTAACCTAATGGCTTTTTTATAAACGAATGTTTTGAATTCACTGTTTATGGCAGGCTTGATGGCGTATGCCCAACCGGCTATTCCAGTAAATAAGGGCAATTGTATATAGTCAATCCATATATATAAATATCTCCAGAACGAAGGATAATCTATTTTCATTCCTCCCGCAGGGGTTGAACCGATAACATGTCCTATAACGACCAATAAAATCGCTATGCCGCGTAGGCTTTCAATATGAGCGACTTTTTGTTTATTCATTTTATTCGATTTTATTTCTAAATCCATGATAACTTCCCTTTATAAAAGATCTCAGCATGTCTTTTTGTCCATGAACAGAGTATAGTAATATATTTTTAGGGATGACAATGAACAGTTGGTATAATATCGCTGCTATTTTTATGAAGAAAGTCGAATTTCGTCGTGTAAATAAGATTCGGCTACGGGTAAGATAATATAAACGTTGTGGAGTTCCCCGTTTAATAGTCATACTTTCTTTGTGTAATACATAGGCTTCCGGTTCATACCATATCTCATATCCGGCTCGTTTTAACTGTATGCTCCAGTCTATTTCCTCATAAAAAAGGAAGTATATGTTCGTCATCATTCCTGCCTTTTCTATAATCGCTCTTGAAGTAAGCATGCAGGCTCCATGAGCATAAGCGGTAGGAGTTGCCTGGTCATATTGTCCCCTGTCTTTTTGGTTAACCCCAATAAGATGATTGCTGATACGTATTGAATTGATGGCAGTGTATCCGGCATATTGAATTATATCGGGATGGTGTTCGTATTTTATTTTAGGAGAGACAAGCCCGATATGTTCATTGGTTTGTAACCGATTAACCAATGTTTTTAGAAAAGGACCGGTAATTATCATGTCGTTATTTATAAATAGGATATGCTCTCCTTTTGCATATTTATATCCTAGATTATTTCCTCCTGAAAATCCTAGATTTTTGTCGCTGCATATAACTGTTACACCAGACAATGATGCCTTGAGCAAAGGACCATCACCGTTAGGAGAGGCATTGTCCACGATAATAATCTCATAGGGATAGTCTTCGAATTGACGGAGGCTGTTTACCAACTCGCATGTATCTTTGTATCCATTGTAATTTATAGTGATAAGTGAAACCATATTATTTATTCTTAGAGATTGAAACCCATTCTTTTTTTTCAAAATCATATCGCTTTATCACTTTTGCCGGATTACCTACGGCTATGGAATAATCAGGAATATCTTTTGTTACAACACTGCCTGCTCCAATCTGGCATCTTTTACCTATGTGTACTCCTGCCAGAACAACTGAGTTTGCACCGATATGTGAATCTTCTTCTATTACAACAGCGCGTTTGTCTAAAGCCTGGTATTTTGAGTTTTGTGTGGCATCCTTATATCCATGATTAAAGCCGGAAATAAAAACATGTTGACCTAGGCCTGCTCCGGATTTAATTGTAACAGGGCCCAGAACAACCGAACCAATACCGATTCTGACTCCGTCTTTCAGTATTACATCACCTGCACCGTTATTGATCGTTGTAAAATCTTCTATAGTAGTATATGCTCCTACATCAAAACGCCTCCATGGGAATACATCGATGCGACTTCTGCGACTTCGTATAACAGATCCTTTTCCTCGCTTGTGAACGAATGGATTAACAAACCATTTGATCCATAATCGTGGGCGCGGGTTTCTTTTCGGAGATATGAGGGTTATAATGATCGATTTTAATTGGGGATGATTATCTAACATAAATTTCAATTGTTTATAAGTTTATATATGAATACATCTTGTCAACAGAGTTTTTCCAGGTATGTGTATGTGCAAATTTAATTCTTTGCTGTATTTTCTCCGGATTGTTTGTTTGAAGAGCTTCTCTTATTGCTGCTATGTATTCATCTGTATTAGTACAATTCCATACATGCAGATCGAAAATACTCATTGTCTTTGTTCGTGTCGCAATAACTGGTTTACCTAATGCCAGGTATTCATCAATTTTACGTGGGTAATTACCGATTGTTATTTCATTTATTTTTTGTGGGTTTATACATATGTCAAAATGAGCAATATAAGCAGGCACTTGTGTTTGTTGTTTTTCGCCTAAAAAGAAGACATTCTTTAAAGTATGTAATTTATGTCCCTTAAATAAATCATCTTCTTTTCCTACCAAAACATAATTAATATCCGAACATTCTTGTGCTATTTGGTATAGAAGATCAGCGTCTAGCCTACGGCTTGTGATCCAACCTATATATCCTACAACGGGATATGGTATTGACTCCAAGTCTTTGGGCATCGGATAAGCTGTGCAATGATTATACTGACTTAAATTCAGCCCTTGTCCGATATCAAAACTTTTGGGATTGTATGGCAAGACGGCTTCTGCCAGCTGGATGGAATTAGCAACAACTAAATCACTTTTTTTACACAGCAAAGGCTCTAATCTAGGTGCATGCTTTTGCCAGTAAGCTGATATCAAATTGTCTCGCCTGTAATAAATTGAGTAGGTCGGTTGAAGCATTTCCCGGGCATAAAAACTACGATAGATGTCATTGTCGATAAACAGAATGTATTTATCGAAGTGAAGTTGTTTCAATATCTTTTGTACAAAAGAATACATGCGCTTATTGTTTATCTTGTTTACCCAGTCAAATATAGGCCCATCCGGTAAAAAACTGACGGGCCAGACAGTGAAAGGATAATCTAATATCCATAGATTTGGATTTATTTGTCTTAATACCGGTGATTTTCCGAAAATAACATTTTTCCGCTGAATAAATTCCGGTGAATCATCCTGATTATTACATGTTTTTTTATCTAATGGTGTATTTATGTAAAGTACTTTATTCTGCTTTGCTACCTCCTGTGCAATGTCTTTAGCATTTGAGCCAATGGAGATATCCCAGGGTTGCAAACCTGTAAATATGAAATTTTTCCCTTCTATCATATCTTTTGAGATTTAATATGTTGGTAAATTGAAAGTAAATTCTGGGCCGTATTCTCCCATGAAAATAATTTGGCCCGCTCAAGACCGTAATCGACTTGCTGCCGGTATATCATTGGATTGTTTTCCAGTAAAAGCAGTTTATTAGTTATGTCTTCTTCATTTGTAGGGTCGGAGAGTAATGCATCAGTTCCACCTATTTCCGGCATGGAAGAAGTATTGGAGGTAACAACAGGGGTACCACAAGCCATTGCTTCCAATAGGGGGATGCCGAAACTTTCTCTTAATGATGTATATAAAAAAGCAAAAGAACCGCTATACAAATGAGGTAAGTCTGTATTGGGTATGTATCCCGGACTAAAAATGAAAGGTCGTATATCCTCAATTTTGAGTTCCTTTAAAAGAGTGGTCAGGATGTCGTCCCTGATATCAGCTATTAATAAAGGAAGAGGATCTTTCGAACGTTTCCGGTATAAAGCATAGGCTTTTAATGTGCGGGGAACATTTTTTTTGGGATCTGTATTACCCAGAAAAAATAAGAATTTATCGGCTTGTATATACTTTTGTGTAATAGCCTTTGTTTCTTCCCGAGGAAAAAAATAACGACTATAACCGTTATAAACCGTTACTATTTGGTCTTCGGATAGTCTCAATGTTTCTTTGATCCGATTTCGTTCGAAATGGGACACCGTAATAATTTTCTGACATGTGGGGAGTATTCGTGGAACTACCAACCTACGGTAATACCAACCCATATTTTGATAGAGTGATTTATTGTTGCTTTGCCGAGGTTCGAGGAAAATAATATCGTGCAAAGTAAGGATCAATGGTACCGGACTGTTGATTGGTGCTGTATTACTCGTACAATGCAATAAATCCGGTTTTATTTTGGATACGGCACGTGGCAAGGCTATTTGTTCCCATAACGGGTAAGTCGGACAATTTAACTCGATGATGTGAACATTGTCTGATTCATATAAACAGCGATCTTCTCCCGGACTGACAAAGATGAAGTATTCATTTTTTTTATCTATCCGTTGTAGTTCCCGTATACTTTCCAGAGCTACAAAATCCATTCCATGTTTGTTGGGACGGAATATCCGTTGGGCTTCTATGGCAATTCTCATAACTAAGTATTTGAAGAATTTGATGTGTTAGAATGTCGGGTATGAATAAATTCTTTATTAGCTCCTTTCAAGCGAAAAAAATTTAAACACATAAGAATAAAGACTAAAGGTAGAGATACTAATGCCTTTTTAAAGCGGTTGTCTACCAAATAGTCGGGTACTGCCAGGCTAAATGTTATACATAACAAAAGAAACAACCCCCACCATTTGATGGATAAAG
>OGPJ01000763.1_pt1 | contig 24597 bp, 26 predicted proteins | sample 1552831 | NCBI WGS metagenome assembly OGPJ01 (sample SAMEA2579914, study PRJEB22360) | human gut metagenome | biome: human gut; feature: human-associated habitat; material: faeces | place: Denmark | collected 2008/2010
TTTTTCTTTTTACATTTGTGCTGTATAACACAGTTTTGCAGCAGTTATGGTAAAAGTAAACTTGTCTGATATTAATGTTCCGGAGTTGATTGCAGATATATGGTCTCCCTTGAATGACGAACAACGGGAATTCCTCGCCAACCACTTCACACTCCAGAACTACAAAAAAAACGAAGTCATCCATTGCGAAGGCGAGACACCTACGCATTTGATGTGTCTGCTGAGTGGAAAGGTCAAAATCTATAAAGACGGAGTCGGTGGTAGAAGCCAGATTATCCGTATGATTAAACCTGTCGAATATTTCGGTTACCGCCCTTACTTTGCAAAAACAGACTATGTCACGGCAGCATCTGCATTCGAGCCGTCTCTTGTTTGCCAAATCCCCATGACTGCCTTGATGACTCTGCTCACACAAAACAACGACCTTGCCATGTTCTTCATCAAGCAATTGTCCGTTGACTTGGGCATTGCCGATGAACGCACTGTAAACCTGACGCAGAAACATATCCGCGGAAGACTCGCAGAATCCCTGCTATTCCTCAAAGAAAGTTATGGTTTGGAGGAAGACGGCTCCACCTTGAGTATCTATCTCTCGCGTGAAGATCTGGCCAATTTGTCAAACATGACCACTTCCAACGCCATACGTACGTTGTCACAGTTTGCCACAGAACGGTTAATCACCATCGACGGACGTAAAATCAAAATCATAGACGAAGAAAAGCTGAAGAAAATCAGCAAGATAGGATAAGGATAAGGGATTAGGGATGAGCTTATACCTCTTGTTATATGTATAATACTGTCACAAACTAATCCCTAATCCTTAATCCCTTATTAAATCACTCCTTTTGCAGAAAGATACCGTTCCGCTTCAATGGCTGCCTGGCAACCAGTTCCGGCAGCGGTGATGGCTTGACGATAGTGAGAATCAGCAACGTCTCCGGCGGCGAATACGCCCGGCACTTTCGTACGCGGTGTTCCCGGCTCGGTGACGATATAACCTACTTCGTCCGTATCTACATAAGGTTTGAAAATATCCGAGTTGGGTTTATGGCCGATGGCAAGGAAGAAACCGTCAATAGCTACATCATAGCGCTTCTCATCCGGTTCACCCATACGCTGTACCAAATGTACACCTTCCACACCGTTCTCTCCAAACAAGCCTACGGCATTATGTTCGAACAGTACTTCAATCTTGTCATGCTTCATCACACGCTCCTGCATAATCTTGGAAGCGCGGAGATAAGGTTTGCGGACAATCAGATAAACCTTGGCAGCCAGTCCGGCAAGGTAAACAGCTTCCTCGCAGGCAGTATCTCCACCCCCTACAACAGCTACCGTTTTCTTGCGGTAGAAGAAACCGTCACAAGTGGCACAAGCGCTGACACCCATTCCCGCATATTTCTTTTCATCCTCCAGCCCCAGATACTTCGCAGCGGCACCTGTAGCAATAATCAGCGTTTCAGCCTCAATCATCTTTTCGTCATCAATCGTAATCTTGTAAGGTGCTTCAGCAAGATTGGCTGCGGTAGCAACTCCATAACGCAAATCTGCACCAAAACGTTCGGCTTGCTTCCGCAGGTCTTCCATTAATTCCGGACCTCCGATACCTTGGGGATAACCGGGGAAATTCTCCACATCAGTAGTGGTTGTCAACTGGCCACCGGGCTGCAATCCTGCATAAAGTACCGGTGAAAGATTGGCACGGCCTGCATAAATAGCGGCAGTATAGCCGGCAGGACCCGAACCGACAATCAGACATTTTACTTTTTCTGTTTCCATCATTATATTATTTACTATTTGACTATTTACAATTTACTATTTAGCGCATGTCGATGACTTCAGCCGTGGGATAGGCTTTTTTGTCAAAGACAAAGAAACTATCCGGATAGGATTGTCCTGTCTGGTAGCTATCAATAAGGATAGTAGTCATATACTTACTCCCCCGTGGTGCCAAGTCCACTTGATGCAGACGATACGTATCCTTTGTCACAAACAGATAGACACTTTCAGGGTCTTTCCTCTTGTCGGCAGCAGTCATGGTGATGTAATAAACAGACTTGTCTTGCTTACCACCGACACTGCTCAACTTCAATCTGTATCCCTGCTTGTAGAGGGACAACCAGGCATACGGATTGAGAGTCTGCAATTCCTCCTGCGTAGGTTCCGATACATTCACCTCATCTGCCGAAGCCACATAGCTCCACTGCGTATGTCCGTCAAACCAAGTCTTCATTCCCTCGGTCTCAACCACAAACTTCTCACCTTCCAGATAGAGAACTCCCGCATAAGAGCCTTGTTGTTCGTTCACGGTAAACGCCAGCTTCACCCCTCCCGCTTTCCGAAAGGCTTCGGCTGTACGCTCCAATATATTCTTGGCATCCGGTTGTTGTGCCGACATCGGCACAGCAAACAACAGCAATAGCACACCAAGTAAAAGCTTATCAAGTTTCATCATTCTATAAATAACCATTCCTTATTGCAAATTGTTTAACCGCATTTCCAGGTCGCTCTCATCTATACAGAACACCTCACGCGCCTTACTACCTTGCGCCGGTCCCACAATCCCCGCTTTCTCCAACTGGTCCATGATGCGGCCGGCACGATTATAACCGATGGCAAACTTACGCTGAATGAGCGATGTGGAACCCTGCTGGTGAATAACAACGAGACGGGCTGCATCCTCGAACAAAGGATCGAGACGTCCCATATCCACATCCCCCAAATCACCTCCTGCATTTTCATCCACATATTCGGGCAGATAGAAAGCAGTGGGGTAACTCTGCTGGCGGGCGATAAACTTCGTAATCTCCGCCACTTCGGGCGTATCGATAAAGGCACACTGCACACGCACCGGGTCAGCTCCCTGCAGGAATAACATATCACCGCGGCCTATCAGCTGGTTGGCTCCCGGACGGTCGAGGATGGTACGCGAATCGACCATTGCCGATACACGGAAGGCGATACGCGCCGGGAAGTTGGCCTTAATCGTACCCGTAATGATGTTTGTTGTCGGTCGCTGTGTAGCGATAATCATATGTATACCCACGGCACGCGCCAACTGGGCGATACGTGCGATGGGCAATTCCACATCCTTACCGGCTGTCATAATCAAGTCACCGAACTCGTCGATAACGACTACGATGTAAGGCATGAACTTATGCCCCTTTTCCGGATTCAGACGACGGTTGATGAACTTCTCGTTATACTCCTTGATATTGCGCACATGGGCAGCTTTCAGCAAGTCATAGCGAGTATCCATCTCCACACAGATGGAGTTCAAAGTCTGCACCACCTTCGTGACGTCCGTAATGATGGCATCTTCCCCGTCGGGTAATTTCGCGAGGAAGTGATGCTCAATCACGGAGTAGATGCTGAATTCTACTTTTTTGGGGTCTACCAGCACAAACTTCAGCTCTGCCGGATGCTTCTTATATAATAAGGAGGTGATGATGGCATTCAACCCCACGGACTTACCCTGACCGGTAGCACCGGCAACGAGCACGTGCGGCATCTTGCACAAATCCACCATAAACACTTCATTCGTAATCGTCTTACCCAGTGCGATGGGCAAGTCGTAAGTAGACTCCTGGAACTTCTTGCTGCCGATAATGCTCTGACCGGATACAATCTTCGGATTGGAGTTGGGCACTTCGATACCAATCGTACCCTTTCCCGGAATGGGAGCGATGATACGGATGCCGAGCGCCGAAAGGCTGAGGGCAATATCATCTTCCAGACCGCGTATCTTCGAAATGCGGACGCCCTGCTCGGGAGTGATTTCATACAGCGTCACCGTAGGACCTACCGTCGCCTTAATGGTACTGATTTCTATACCGAAACTACGCAGAGTATTGATAATCTTATCCTTGTTCGCGTTCTGCTCTACCATGTCAATGGTCGGACCATTGTCATCGTAATGCTTCATCAAGTCTATTGTGGGGTAATGATAGTTTTCCAAATCCAGACGGGGATTGTACGGCTCCTTCTCCGTTCCCACATACTCCTCCTCTTCGGCCTTCTCAACCTGGAATGCCGGTTCCTTCTCTACCGGCTGTTCCCGAAAAGGGGGCACCGGCTCCGGTGCAGGAGTCTCAAAAGTCATGGTAACATCCTCATCCGCAGACTTGGCTGGCTTTACCTTTCCATCACTTCCACCCAAGTCAAGGGTGATTTCATTCAGCGGTTCGTCCTCTTCTTCCTCTGTGGCAACCTCCTCCTCCTTTTCAAGAACCTTTTCCGGCTCCGCAGCTTCCGGTGTCGGAGCAGTAGTCTTTTCCTTTGCACCCCAAGAGGTCTTGAACTCTTCCGGCGTTTCACCCTGCACGCTTTCCGCCTTCTCCTTACGCTTCAAGAAGCTGAGACTGAACAATCTGCGCAACCAGATGACAGTCCGTGCACTCAGATAGATGAGGAAGCAGATGGCAGTTACCAACAATAGCAGCCATACTCCCGGCACACCGACTTGAGACACAAGCCAGTTGCTGACATTGTATCCGTGCATACCGCCCAGATAGAGGAAAGAGTCCTTGTACTGGTCTACAAACACAAAACCGAAAAATACCGAGAACCACACCAGCATCAACGAACAGCCGATGAACCACTTCCACAAGCGCACCACACGCACCCGCATCAGCTTCAATCCCGCCACAGCCAGGAACACGAGAATCAAGAAAGACGATACGCCGAAACAATCATTTATCAGATAGCTGGCCAACTGCGCACCGCGGCTACCGGCGTAGTTCTTCACCCCATTATTGGTGGAAATCAGCTCCTGCGCACTGCCTCCGTCAATGATGCTCTGGTCTGCCGCTCCCGTGAAAAAGAACGACGAAAAGGCGAGCAACAAATAAACCGAAAAGATTACCAGTACCAAGCCGATAACGAAATGAACAGTTTCACTTCTAAATAACGCTGCCACTTTCCCAAAAAACGAGAGTGACAGCTCCGTATCTTTAGCTGTTGAATTTTTCTTTGCCATATTTTTTAAATAACTATTGAGAATTGATTGCAAAAATAATAAAAACTATCCTTCTGCCGCGTTGTTTTCATTCTTTAATTTCTCGTCTGCCGATTATAGGTATTCCTAATCTACAACTGTAGTTTTATCGCATGTTTTACTTACATGCTTGCATGAAATGACATAGCGCACTAATTTACAACAGATTGCGCCATGCAAGCAGACCTCATGCAAGCATGCAGGCAGATTTTGCCTACATGACGCAATCCATGCAAGCCCTATACGCATCAACCTACTCTTTTTCCTTCAAAAAATAAATCGGCTGTTTCTGCAACCCTTTGTTCACCAACACATTCTCCTCACAAAGACGACGAATCTGCCGCGTCGCAGTCGTGCGGGTCATGCCGCAAATCGACTGTACAACACTGCGGGTGATGAACTCATTCTTACGTAGATAGTTCACCACTTTTTGCTTCACCTCATCATCCGTCAGCCTCTTTTTCGTGAGATTCCGCAATTTCAGCGGCTTTACCTTCAATACTCCTATCTCACTGCGCAGCGCCTTGTCCGGTCTGAAAGTGATGTTTTTCAACTTTACCTTAGTACTTTTCCGCTTTGTCTCCAGTGTCACCGGTTCCGTGCAGGTCAGCGTAGGAACAAAGTAACCGATGCCGTCCAAATGAACCTGCCTGCCCTCCCCCAGCTCGCGTCCCACAAAATGCGACAAAGCATCGAGTACCGCCAGTACATCCGTCTCGGTCAGCGAGCAGTATTCTTGTATATGCCTGCGCAGTTCATCGGTCGTTGTGGAGCCGTTCAGTTTAATCCGGGGGTGCAGGGTCAGCTCTTCCCCTTGTTTATCCTTCGTTTTCGGGTTTTCGTACCAATCAAATAAAATTGCCATATTCTTTCCTCCTTTTTTAGATTCATTTCTGTTGCTGTCTGCAGGTTTCGCTCATGCAAAGTACCGGCTTTCATTAGGCAGAGCATGGGTCTTCCTTACGCAAAGAAGCGTTCTTCCTTCTGCTGAAAGCTTATCAAAAAAAGATGCGCACAACTGTGGTTCATCTTCTTCATATTTGTGACACACCTTCTTCACAACTATGAGAAAGACATTCCACTGCTGTGCGCAACTACAAACTACAGAGGCAAAGATAGTGAAAAGCAGGGGGCTTGGCAAAGGAATGCTAATCTTTTTCAGATTGAAGCATGTAATAATGCGGTAATAATAGCGCTATTTGCCCAGCTCCATAATTGCAATAATTAATCTTCTTCTTCATCATCGTCATAATCTTCATCGTAGTCATCATCATCGTCACCATCCCATCTACACCCACAAGCATCACAAGCATAATCATTAATACCGCTTGAATCAGGATAGACCAAATGCGAGCCACATTCAAGGCAACGCAACTTATTGTTATCATCATCGTCATCCGCAATTTCATCACATGGCCATTCTCTTCCACAATCCGGACAAACATAATTCACGCCATCGAAATAGGCATTCTCATTCAAACAAAAAATACATTCCATAACTATCTTATTTTTAATTATTACTTTTATTCATTATTCTTTTTGCATATAAGCAGCATTTAATCAGCACAACTCCCACCAGCATAGAACAGACAATGCCAATTGCAATGAAAAGAGGACTTCTATCAGCGGAAGCAATGCCGTTTTTTGCCAACACCCAAAGTCCCGTCTGAAAACAAACGGCCGACAACAAGCAGAACAGCAGCACATTGCGTTTCCAATGTTTTGGCATCGGTTCATTTTTTTCTACCTCTTCTACCATTTCCTTCATTGCTTCTTCAATCCATATCTTCATCTTCATTGTCTTGAGGATTTATTTCATATTTGGGGTCTAAATCATATCTGTACGCAAGCAAAAAATCGGCCTTTTTATCTTTGGGTTTACAAAGAGAATACAATATGGCCCCTACTACCAATGGGGCAGCCGCAACAACTGCAATCCCTGCCAGCATACCACCTCCTATTATACCGCCAATTGCAGCCAATCCGGAGGTTATTCCTGCTGCCGACAACCCAGCAACAACACCTGAAGCCGAAATCAAGCTTATCATTCCTGCCACCGTACAAGCAGATCCTCCACTTGCCATTATTTTGGCAACCAAATCATCTTTGTCTTTTCTAGTCATCTTTTTGTAAGCATCAAAATCTTTGCCTAATACAACGGTGAACATGATACAGAATTCTGCATAGCACACGTCAGTAGGATAGCTCTTGCCCTCGGCCAAACGTGTAATTGCGTACTTCGACATTGTCATAGCCACTGCAAGTTCATCAATAGAAATAGAAGAATTACTCATGAATGAACGCAAAAACGGAGCGAAACCGACTCCTTTTGGAAATTCTTGATTTTCCATAATCTTTTTTTTTAAAGTTTATATTATGGCGCCCTCTGCCTATAAAAACAAAAAGCAACCGTTAGCATTAACGATTGCAAAAATATGGGGGAAGAATCAAGCACGAAATAGACGTCTACGAAAAAGGCAATCAACCTCTTTATCCATTCCTCATGTTCTTTTTAAATTCTTCCCATTGCCAATCAGGAAAGTTCAATGTATCATTTACGATTCTCCACGCGTCCTTTGGCTGGTCTAATAGAGTTTGCAATATTTTCCATGCATTTATTATTATAGATGTAGCATCGCCCTTTGTACACACCTTTCTTAGTGTTGCCCCGAAAGATCTGCCGTTCATTGTCATCAGAATCTTGTTGATATGCGTGTAAGGAGGTGAAACAGCCACTATTCTATTATTTTCTTTACCACACTTAGAAGTATCTAATGTTTTCAAATAAAATTGCATATACCCCAGAAGAAGTATAATCACATAGACAAATTGTTTATTAGTTTTCTTCTGGAAATCTCGCTCTTTCACATCTCCGTTTCCTACTATCCGCCACGCTGCCTCATAGTGTTTTTCTTTTGTTAAGTATCCACTTTCAGTGGCCTTTTCCAGCAGCTTCTCAAACAATTTTTTATTTGTCTTCCCCTTTCCCTTTTTCGACATTCGGCCTATCTTTTCAAGCAGTTCCTGATATGCCTCTTTTGTAAAGTTAACATCAGCAGAGAAACGTATCTTATCCTCTTTTTGAGACTCTTTCCGGGAGTCAGAAAGTTTTCTCAGAGCCTCAACATCTTCATTTTCAAGATACCCCTCATATACACTTCTTATAAGACGAACCGCCCTTGCACCCACCTCCACAATATCCTCATCTTCATGAAGAGTAATCCAAAAGGGCCAATAAGTATGGTTGTTCGCATTATTTGTAGGCTTAAAGCGGTGAGTGAAAAATTTCCCCGGAAATGTATTTTCAAGAACAGCAGTAACATAATAACGAATATCTTCCCATTCTTCATTGAACATGGCCATCCCATCTTTATCATTCTCATCAAGAATCAGTCCCTTACACCCATAATAAATACCGACAACCGGTTCATACACATCATATTCTATCAGAAATTCATACCCTCTGCATCCATCCCTACTATACAATGTCTCCAGCTTATACATCATGTGATGCGGAACCTTGTTTCCATGAAAAGAAGCATCCGCTTTAAAATCCTCCACTTCATCCAACAACCTCATCTTCTTTTTATAAAACTCTGAAGCTATGCCATTTAGTTCTTCCCAATGCTTCCGGTTCCTCTCTCTGATTTTATCTTTCTCCATCTCAGAGACAGCCTCCTGACAGTTCACATCACATTCGGCCCCATCAAAATCAATGCTAACACTGGAAAAATATTCAAGGGCTGCCTGCACTTCTTTCTTTTTAGCATAGACCTGCCTCGCTATAAAGATGCAAGCCTCCCGCGTAAGGTGATAGTTTTCCACGCTCCTACGCGCACCAGAGCCTACCCCAACCATTTCAACCATCAGGTTAAAATGCTCATCCACATTTATACCATCCGCTTCGGCAGAGCTCATGGCTTTTGCCAATGGAACGGAAAATTTCTGGTACGTACTATACCCCAAAGCAGCGCACAATTCCCTCGAAGTCCAGTATGACCGTCCTTGCCCATCAAACTTCCTTATTTTCTCAAAAGGTGATTTATCACTGATTTTCAATTCTTTATTCATAAAGACAGAAACAAATTACATGATATAAAAATCCTCATCTATAATGACGAACACTCAACAACACTAATATCAAGCATGAAGATAGCAATAAAAAAACATCCCGTCACATAATTGGAAACATTTTGTATACAGAGAGACGGGAGCAATGCCCTATATTTGCAACCGGTCAATCAATCACCGGCCATGAAAAACAGGTAGTTTATGAGAAATTTCATTGTATTATGCTTATTGGCATGTCTGGCATCATGTACAGACAAAAAAGAATTCCAGACAATAAGAGAACGAATCGATTTATCAGGAAATTGGAACAGTTCATTAGGGAACTGCACATTGCCCGGTACGACGGATGAAAACAAGTTGGGAGACGGCAGGCATCCCACCAATGTAACCTCCCAGTTGACACGGACTTATCCCTACTCCGGCATCGTAGAATATGAAAAAGATGTTGAAATTCCCGTACAGATGGAAGGGAAACGCCTGATACTCTTCATGGAACGTACAAAGCCCAGTACTCTCTGGATAGACGGGGACAGCGTCGGCACGTTGGGACATATCTATGCACCTCACTGCTATAGCCTGCCGGCCTTGGCACCCGGCAGCCACCATATAAAGATACGCATTGACAATTCTCCCAGCTCCGTACCAGCCGAAATCCAAAGCTCGCATGCCTGGACCGACGGCACACAAACCAACTGGAACGGCATTCTGGGCGATTTCTACATCGAAGCGACCCCACACACCTATCTCGAGCAGGTACAAGTCTACCCGTCTGTAAAGGAGAAAAAGGCCCGCATCCATGTAAACATATACAGCGATTCGGAGCAATCGGGCGTAGTGACCCTTTCTGCCAAGACGTGGAACACCCAACAAGAACACCAGTTACCGGACATGGAAAAACAAGTCGGCTTGAGCAAAGGTGAAAATAAGATAGAACTGACGCTCGACATGGGCAACCGGATGCAGACATGGAGCGAATTCCACCCCACACTTTATGCACTGAACGTGACCCTTGCCACAAACGAGGGTAAAGACAATATAATAACAGATTTCGGTATGCGCGACTTTGCCACCGAAGGTACTCAGTTCACCATAAACGGCTTCAAGACCTTCTTGCGCGGCAAACACGACGCTTGCGTATTCCCACTTACCGGATATGCGCCGATGGATGTAAAGTCCTGGCGAAAAGTTTTTCAGACAGCCAAGAGTTATGGCATCAACTACTACCGTTGCCATTCCTACACCCCGCCCCGCGCCGCTTTTGCCGCTGCCGACATCGAGGGTATTTATTTCCAGGCCGAGTTGCCTTTATGGGGAAGCATTTCACCGGACAACCATCGCCTGAATGACTTCTTGCAGAACGAAGCCTATATGACCCTCGACTACATGGGCAATCACCCCTCATTCACCATGTTGGGACTGGGCAACGAGTTGGGTGGCGACGTTGACCTGATGCGCAATTGGCTGGACGGATTCAGAAAACATGACAACCGCCATCTCTATTCGTTCGGTTCCAACAACTTCCTGGGTTGGGGAGGTGCCATAGACGGTGAAGATTATCTGACAACCTGCCGGGTAGGAGGAGGCGAAGGCTATACAACGCACGTACGCAGTTCGTTTGCCTTTGTCGATGCCGAAAAGGGAGGTATCTTGAACAACACCCGTCCCAATACCCGTGCGGATTATACTGCTGCCATAGCGAAATCTCCCCGACCGGTCATCAGTCACGAAACCGGACAGTTCCAAATTTATCCCGACTACAAGGAGTTGGAGAAATACACCGGCGTATTGCATCCATATAACTTGGAAATATTCCGTGACCGGCTCAATGAAAACGGACTGCAGAACCAGATCGACGCATTCCATCAGGCTACCGGCCGTTTTGCCGTCGAATGCTACAAGGCTGACATTGAATACGGCCTGCGCACTGCCGGCCTGGGCGGATTCCAGATGCTCGACCTTCAAGACTTTCCCGGACAAGGCTCGGCACTGGTAGGCATTCTGGATGCTTTCATGGACAGCAAAGGCATTGTCACTCCCGAAACATTCCGCGGCTTTTGTGCTCCGGTGGTACCGCTGGCGCTTATGGACACCTACTGTTACAGCAACAAAGAAGAGCTGAACATAGGACTCGCCCTGACAAATTACGAAGAGCAACCATGGTCTGATGCATTATGCTGGCGTCTGGAAAGCCTGAGTGACAGCGTAACTTTTGTTCGCGAAGGCAAAGTCCCCGCCCATGTAGAGCAAGGAAAAGTAATGCAGGTGGGCGAGTTGAAAAGCACCCTTACCGAAATAGACAAGCCTGCCCAATTGCGACTGACACTGACCACCGGGAATTATCATAACTATTATAACTTATGGGTATACCCCGACCGGACACCGGAAAGCGAAGCGGACATCTTCATCTGTCAGTCCTTGGATGACGAGGCGCGAAAGAGACTGAGCCAAGGAGGGAAGATACTGCTTATACCCGACCACAAAGCCATTGAAGAACAGAGTGTAGGTGGACTTTTTACTCCTGACTACTGGAACTATGCCATGTTCAAAAGCATTTCGGAAAACGCCGGCCGCGAAGTTTCGCCGGGCACCCTCTCCTTGCTGATGGACGAGAAACATCCCTTGTTCCGGCAGTTCCCCACCGAGTGCCATAGCAACTGGCAATGGTGGAGCATCGTACGCCATGCCCGCCCCTTTATTCTGAACGCTACACGCCACGAATACAAGCCGCTTATCCAAGTAGTAGACAATGTGGAACGGAACCACAAGTTAGGCTTGCTGTTCGAATTTGCCGTAGACAACGGTAAGGTATTGGTTTGTATGAGCAACCTCGAAGCAATTCGCCACACTCCGGAAGGAGGTCAGCTGCGCAATGCCATTTTAAGCTATATGAAGTCGGCTGAGTTCTCTCCCACCGAGACGCTGACCTCACAGCAGTTGCAGCACATATTAACAACCGAGGTGAGGAAGCAAGACATTGTCGGCGTGAAAAACCAGTCGGATTACGACGTACAGCCGGAATAAAAAATAAGTATGAGAAGTTTCATCATAATTCCACTTTTCCTCGGCTGTCCCGTCATTTTTCAGTAGCTTTGCGGACTTTAATACAGCAAACAACCCATGAAACTTACCCTTATACGCACCGCTCGTGAAACCGGCAAAGAGACATTCAGCACATGGCCCAGCGACACCTTGATGGAGAAGATGAAAACCGAGAACAAAGCCGGACACATATCCGCCTTGCGCAGCCTCATTCCCCACATCACCGGAAGCAACGGACACTACCCCTGCATAGACAAACTGCCACGCATCTGCCATGCCGCAGAATATGCCCGCAGCAAAGAGGGGGAAAGATACCTGAAAACCTACAACGGACTGGTACAGATTGAAGTCAACCACCTGGCCAATGCCGTGGAAGTGGAGCAAGTAAAGCGCCAGGCGGCCCTGCTGCCGCAAACTTTTGCCGCCTTTTGCGGAAGCAGCGGACGAAGCGTAAAAATATGGGTACTGTTTGCCACCCCCGACGGTTCGCGCCCCAGGCAGGAAGAAAAAATCAGGCTGTTTCATACCGCTGCCTACCGGCTCGCCGTAAACTGTTACCAGCCCCTGCTCCCCTATCCCATCACACTGAAAGAACCTGCCGTGGAGCAAAGCTGCCGCATGACGCTCGATGACCGTCCCTATTACAATCCGTCTGCCGTCCCTTTCTGTCTGGAACAGCCTTTGTCCGTGCCCGACGAGCCCACCTTCGGCCAACGGAAACAGACCGAAGCAAACCCGCTGATGCGCATTGCCCCCGGCTATCCGGCCTCCCAAACCTTCTCCATCCTCTTCGAAGCCGCCCTGAACCGTACCTTCGAAGAGCTGGAAAACTGGAAACGGGGCGATGACCTACGCCCCCTGCTCTACCTGCTTGCCGGGCATTGCTACAAAGCCGGCATTCCCGAAGAAGAGGCAGTACGTCAAGTCATGATGCACTACTACCGCGAAGCGGATGAACAGCTGGTGCGCATGACCCTGCACAACCTCTACCGCGAATGCAAAGGCTTCGGCACCCGCAGCAGCATGACCCGCGACCAAATCACCGCCTTCCGCCTGGAAGAATTCATGAACAGACGCTATGAGTTCCGCTGGAACACCGTGCTGGGAGAATTGGAATTCCGCCAACGGGACTCCATACACTTCCATTTCCGCCCTGCCGACCAGCGGGTAAGAAGCAGTATCGGACAGAATGCCCTGAAAGAAGGAATCAGCGTATGGGACAGAGATGTGGCACGCTACCTCAACTCGGACGCCATTCCCTTGTACAACCCCATCGAAGAATATCTGAACAGCACCGGACATTGGGACGGCAAGGACCGTATCCGCGCATTGGCCGACCTCGTCCCCTGCAACAATCCGTACTGGCGGGAACTCTTCTACCGCTGGTTTCTCAGCATGACGGCGCACTGGCAAAACATCGACCGTCAGCATGGAAACAACACGTCTCCCCTACTGGTCGGAGCCCAAGGCTATCGTAAAAGTACCTTATTTGACTTTTCAAAGTTATACCTTGCTTAAAATAAAGAAATACAGAATGTTATGAGATATAGAGTGTATTCTCATTTTGATTTCTCTGTAATATTGAATACAGTTGGATATGTGAAACTCTAAAATTTATAGCTATGAAGAAATTGATAAAGAAGCCACTTAATTTGGCGAACAGAGAAATAATGCGAAACTATTTCTCTACTATCGGACTTACCTCTAATCCTGCAATGAAGTCCAAAAGATGATGTTAATAATAAGTGTTCAGAACTGAAAAAGCCAACTTATCCGTAATTGGGTAGGTTGGCTTTTTGTATATAGTTATAGTTTCACTAGACTATTCCCATGTGAAAGTATAAATTGTTGTTTCCGTTCTTGTTTCATTATTATCTAGGCGTTTGTAAGTAGATATTTCAGTACAGCTTTCCACATATCCGTCTTTGTCAAATGTATAGGAATATAGTTCTGTTTCTTCGTAATTTTCACTTTGGCTATATATTTTGTCTGGAAGTTGGTTGCATCTCATTCCTACCAATTCGGGATGTGCTTCCAATAATGGACGTAAATCATCTACATTCCATACCATTATCGGTAGATAGCCTTTGCAAGTTTTTCCGCTATAAAAAAATTCATAAACATCTTTATCTTTATCATTTTGGTCAAGGCTTGTTATCTTTGTTAATTTCTTATCCTGCCATGTATAAGATATGTTATCATAAAATAAGTAATCATCTATATTACTTTGGAATTTTACCAACTGTTTGTTTTCGTTATAAAAAAAGTCTGTATTATCCAAATCTCCTCCATCGCTATCAGAGGCATATACTATCAATCCATCTTCTAATGTATAAGTGATTGTACTTATATCTCCGCTTTCAATAATTCTGTTTTTTCCCCAAGTTATAGTATGTTCTCTATTGTCATATAATTCTTTATGACTGGATGACAATAACTTGCCATTGCTATCGTAAGAATATTCAGTAATGACTGATTCCCCATCTTCGCCTGTCATTCTTAATTCAACAAGTTGTTTTTGATTGGTGATTACACCGTCATCATTTTTAGCAGGTTCTTCATCATCACTGCAAGAAGTGAAATTCACGCACAAGGCTAATAAAGCCATTCCAATTAATCTAAATGTTTTCATTTCTGTTTGATATTTAAATAGTTAGTCTGATTGTACTAATTCAAATTTATTTCCTTTTAGTTGGTATGTATGATTGATAGTATTGTTCCAGCCATTAGAGCCGTAAACAGTAATGGTCTTGTTCTCTGAATCAAACTTGCATTGTCCGTTTTCTAATTCTGTAAATGGTATTTCTGTTTTCCGTATAAAGTAACCGTATGAAGTAATATCGTACACATCATAGGTATTGGAATCCCTTGAACCATTTTTATAGCGGTTGATAATGAACTCATCTTCTCCGTCAAAATCAACATCAGAAAAGAAGAATGGAGAATCATCCGAAAGGTATTCTTCACTTTCTAATTTAGCCGTATAATCCAGCTCTATAACAGTATTGTTCGGATATGTGTTACCCTTATCATACAGAATCTTATCAGTCCATTTCTCCGCAAAGTAGTAATATTGTACTCCTTGTTTCTCTAAACAGAATAGAGCATTACCTACCTCACCATATTGCAGCCACATTACCTTTACTGTATATCCGTTTATCGGTTGTTTGTACTTTATATAGATATGTGGCTGATTAAAGCACTCAAATTCTTGTGGAACAGATGTTTTGTCTGTTTTGCAAGCCGCTAAACTAAGTAGCCCAATAATGATAAATAGCAATCTTCTCATTATCTTTCATTCATAATATCAACAATCTGCCTAAAAACATCACCTGCCATCAGTCCACCGCTTGCAGGTAATTCTGTCTTATTAATGGTAACGATAACACTGTATTTCGGATTATCGGCAGGAAAGTAACCGCAAAACTCTACGGCATATTTACCGTTCGGAAGTTGAATTGTTCCCGTTGCTCCAGCTACTTTAACTTTATCTGATTGGGCAGGTTTAGCTAATCCATTAGAAACAGAGTATTCCAATACTTCTTTTATGGCAGTCTTACTTTTAGCTATGTTATTAATGAAAGTCAAGTTCTGTAATGGAGTGGTGAGAATGCCATATCCCAAAGGATTATAAACAAGACTTGTGTCTTTCACTTGATAACCATACTTTGCAAGTGCTTCCGAAAAGGCTTGTTCATTCTCAAATACTTTTTTTACTATTTTGTAATTGGCGATATTGGATGCTACTCCAAAGCCTTGTTCCACTGTGATTTTTCCATATCCACCCCTATGCCAATTATGGTCGCACAATGTATCTTTTTCAATAGCTAATATTCCATTACCAACATCTATCGTATCGGATAGTTTGACTGTTTTTGTTTCCAATGCTGTCAAGAGTGAAACGGTACGCACTAATCCCGATTCTTGCAGAATAGAATCAGAACCAACAGAAACTTTAATTTCTCCCGTCCGTACTTCCATTATAATAACTTGCCCTACCGTAGCATTAAGTTCGGATAGCTTGTTTTGCAGGATAGAATCAACACTTACTTGTAAAGTGCTGTCTATGGTAGAAACTTGTTCCGCTTTTTGTTTGGTGCAGGCTATAAATGTAGCTATGCTAATTAAAAGGATAATAAAATTTTTCATTGCTTATCATTCTTGTCTGTTTACGGCATTAATACGTTCTTGAATGCCCGTATCATTTAAAATTTCTTTTAGACGTTCTGCCTTGATTCCGTAGTTAAATCCTTGCGTAGTACTTATCCCTGCAAAATTTACAGCTACCAATTCTCCGTATTGATTAACAACTGGGCTACCACTTGAACCTTGTAGAGCAGGTATTGAGTACATTATCTTAATGCTATCAGTGTTTTGGCTGATATTTCCTTGGGTTATTTGAGCCTTTATTCCTTCATTAGTTAGGGCTAAATTGGGACCTCTATTAAAACCAATCATATATAATTTAAGTTCTTCATTACTCTTACTATTATTCGTTTCATTTGGTAATTTGAAAACATATCTATTCTTATAATTTTCATCAGAATTACTAAACACATAGGAAGTAATTCCAAATGGTGCTATTATTCCTAAATCGTAATTCGGAACATCTTTTATTACAGTGACTTTCTCAAAATCTTTGTTTGATGATATTTTATTTCCGTTCAAAGCAACTCCTATTTGTGCATCAATACGAATTTTATAATTCTTCTCAAAATCTTCATCTTGTAGCTCTTTCAATAATTCAGTAGAAATATCTCGTTGAGTTTTGATATATTCATCGCATTTATTGAAGAACTCTCTTTCTAAGTTAGATAAACTCTCATTATTAGACAACTTATTAATACAGTAAGACTTAAGTTCTATATTTGCATCTAAGAGCTTTGTATGTTTTTCTATTTCATTAATAAGATGTGCCTTAATGGAATTGCATAGCTGTACTGTATCTATTGTAGGATTAATAACATGGCTATTTGTTATTATAGTCTGTTTGTTATTTAAGAAAAATCCAGTTCCATATATTGTATTATTATAATTTTCTTTTATGCTATCATACGTTTGATAATCATATTTATGGCAAGTGTATCTATCTCTTGTAGTTAGTATATAATAAGAACTGTACTTCTCGTTAGAAACTTTATAGTTATATGTATTCTGAACAAGCACTACTCCTGAAGACATTTTCTCATATAATTGTTCTTGCGTATAACTTTCCTTTTGTGATGTACACGCTATTATATTTAATGCAATAAAACAAAATAATATATATTTCATGCTATTTATCTGATAGTAAATTGTTTATATATAAATACAGCACAATTAAATGATGGTATTACACTTGTGCCTTTCTATTTGTAATATGATTGCAGTAATGAATATCCGTTTATGGACATTCTTTGTTTTAGATAATAGCTATGTTCCGCTAAAAATAATATATGGTCTGAATTTTCAAACTCATATATTTTCTTTCCGTTTTCGCTTTCAAGAAAGGCTGATTTATTGCTAATTTTCAGATTTATAAAATCTGTACCATTTTGTCCCCATGCAGTAATATTGAGTGCCTTGATAATATCATGCTGTCTTTTCTCACAATCATACTCACCATGAAAAAAAGCGAAATAGTTTTTAGTGCGTGGATTAAAGTTCCATCCGTTTCCATTCGGATATGTTTCATTAAATTCAGACCAATATAAACTATTCATTACTTCAAAGTCCGCTTTCTTGATTTGGTTAAAACAAAATCCCTCATCTTCTCCAAGTATGTACTTATCCATAATGATTGCCATGTGTATTTCAAAAAAATAACCCATTAGCAAACTGTCACTAACACTTACATAATTCTCTGAATGGAAAACAAAGCCGCATTTATTCTCAAATTCTATTACATATTTGCTCGTTGCTAAAAATCCCGAACATTCATAGAGTTTCATTCTTATTAATTGCTGTCCTGTTCTTTGGTTAAACCAATCAAAAGTCCAAGAATAAACTAATTTTCTGTTCTCTTTAAACATAATTACGATTCATTTATGCTCTCTAATTCCCTAAAGAGACAGATAAAAAATAAGGTGTGGGAACTATATCTGCTTTACCCTTTTTCTCTGGCTTCTCGCATTGCCTATGGAACGGATAAAACAATAGCTACCCACACCAATTTTGACAATATCTAAAGCCTTACAGAATATAAGGTAGGTATATATCAAATGGTGGGGTGCTATTGCTATCATCTTCGTTCCATTTCAAACTTTGCGAGAATTTGAGAAAAAGAAGATAATCTCAATAACACCTTTCGTTAAATATGTCCTTTCAGTGTCTTAACGCATTAAGCCTACTGAAATTGCTGCAAAGTTAATGAAAGGTTTTGAATAGCTAAAGATAAAACGCTGATAAATGCAGTTCCAAGTGTTCCAAAACATATCTGTAATAGATAATTAGCTAGTATCAGTTTCTTTTAGTTGTAACTTCATTGCAGTATAAAAATTAGAAGTGGGCATATAAGACGATAATTTTTAAAACTCATTCTTATTGTTAGCTAGAAAGATTATAGCTAATATTGCAGATTGGTACGGATATGCAGACCTTGTAAATAGTTCCCACAAATCGCACATACCATAAACTACAAGCCGTACCATGCCTTTTTAAAAAGACAGTTTCCACTTCATTTCGGAACTGGCTTTCATAGGACTATCAGAATGTGACAAAACTTTCTATTTCTGTAAAAAGTTCAGAAACTTCAAACTTTGTCACATTCCAACAGATTAGAAACTTAAACAGTCATAAGTATTTAGTAGTTCTTCCTGCCTTAAACCTAAGTATCTTTTAGTTATAGTTACACTGGAATGATTAAATAGTTCCATCAGCTTAACTAAGGCTAGTTCTGAATTGTCACTATTCATATTATAAACTTGTCTGCCAAAAGTCTTTCTAAGTGAATGACAACTAAAGTTTTTAATCTTTAATTTATACTTCTTTTTCACCTCTTTTAGTATCACATTGATTCTCTGGATAGTGAAAACAGTTCCTTTTTGGCTCACCAAAATAGGTGCGTTAATTCCTATAGGCTTTATTTGTTCATAGCATTCTTTAATGTGCTGCCCAAGTTGGGCATTTATCCTAATAGTTCTCACTTTATTTGTCTTTTTCTCTATTACTGTAAATTCACTGGTATTTAATATCTGTTTCCATCTCAAAGCTAAAATATCTGATATTCTTAAACCAGTGAAACACCCCAAAGCTATAAGAAGTGAAATTTTATAATTTCCATCTTTAGCCAATTTTCTTATTAAATTCATTGCATCAGACCAAACTAGATAATCTGCTGTAGTGCTTGAATATTTTAAACTCATAATGTTCTGTTTTATATGTAAATAAATAAAAGTGAATGTTTCACCATTACCAACATACTAGCCAATTAGCTAATGTATTGATTTATAGCAAAACATTCACTTTGTATATTAGTGAGTATTTATGATTGCAAATAAGTAAAGATTGCAATAATCAGTATCAGCAAAAAAGGATTGATAATACCAATTATTATTAGTAGTAGAACTACCAACGTACCCCATAATACTAGTTTTCCATTATCTTCCATTCTGTAGTATTTTTAAGTTATTAAAAAAGAAAGGACACCTATCAAATAGATGCCCTTTTAGTTAGTTTAGCCCAAGAACCAAGAATATTTATTATCCAGTCCTTGTAATACATTGTTCAGTCCAACACTTACCTCTGTAGCATTTACCCCACGTTGTAAATAAGCGTCCACATAACTCATCTTATTTGCTTGGGTGAGTAAATTGTGAAAATCAAAAAGAGATATGGCATTGTCTTTCACTCCAAACACTTCATTTGTGTAATAATCACGGCACACACTATTTATTTGGCTGTCAGTGATTAGAAGTCTTGGTATTGCTTTCTGTCTTGCTGGTGAAAGTGCTTGGTACATTCTCATTCTGCCTACCACTTGTGCAAACTGTGTTTCAGATAGATAAGTGTCTGATAATGTCTGCATCAAATGTATTTCTTTGGCTGCATTGAAGCTGTTAAGCAATTCCAGTACATTTCTGTAAAGTTCATTGATATTGGTTACTTCCATGTTGAACCTCACACCCTCACCAGTAAGAATCTGATTAGAGCAAATTCTCATTCTCCAGCCAATAAAGACGGAAAACTTTTCTAAGCCTTTGGAAGAACGGTACAGATTCAAGTCACTGTAATTTCTTACCCCACCTATGCACAATTCTAGTTTTTGCCCTCTTATTGTTTCAAAAATGGTTGGAACAGTAAAAGCAAATGCAAGTCTTTGATAGAATTGTGTCTTTTCACATTCTAACAGTTCACTTGCTTTCTTACCTAGTGCGGACGGTATTCTGCCACGTACTATGTGTGAAACTCTTATTTCTGGAAAGTTCACCTTTTCACCTGCATAGAATGAACTTGCAGCTTCATGCACACAAGAAACAAAGTCTTGGTGTGCAATGGTTGATTCCAAGTTTGCCCAAGTAGGCACAACACATTTGTTTGCAAGTTCTTCCAGTGTGATAGAATCTGTATTTGCTTCCAAAAAAGTAATACTAGGCTTTGCAGTTTCTTCCACAATTATAGTAGCTTCTTCTGCATACTCACCTAAATTCAAAGTTCTTTTCTCTGTTGGCATGATAACTAAATTATTCATATTGATAAAAGTTTAAATGATTAATAATTCTTTTTTATATCAATGTACAGAGGGGGGACTAAAGGGGTTGTGGGCACGCAAGGCAGGCACTCTTATATATTTAAGGTTACTGATTGAATAGGGAGGGGGATTCTTATATGAAGTACCTTATATGTCTGTTTTCTTGACTTTTAGCTAAACTGAATGTAGGTGATTAGCTAGTTTAATCAAGCATGACGGAATACTGTATATCTTCTTTCTTCTTGTTGTTTATATTCAGTACTTTAGCTATATATTCCAATGTTATTTCTTCGGAAGTTATTCTATTAGTTAGTAAACTCCTAATTTCTTCATCTTTCATATAACCTAGCTTTCCTGCTATTTCAAGAAGTAAGCTGTTTTTTCTTCTGATACTGCCATCTTCCATTATTTTTATTTCATCGTTTCTATCTGGTGGAACAACACCGTTATCAATGCACCAGTCATAGATAATATGATAGATTCTTGTATCTGAATCAGCCTCTTTAAAATCTGGAATAATAGACTTGTTCAGTATCAGCAAACCATTAGTTATATATTTTATCTGTCCTGCATTGACTGCCATTTCCAGATATTTATTTAATGTCTTTGTATCAATGCCCAGTTTCTTAGACAGTTCCGTTTTGTTAAGCCCATCCAGATACGGACTTTCACTTATATACTTGTTCGTTTCCTTTTTACATATTGTCTTTAATTTAAGCAAGAAGTTCTTTAATTTAGTTCGTTCACTGGCTTTTGCTATGTTCATATCATCATTAAAGAAACTGTTATAAATATAGAAGAAGTTCTCATTACATTTTGCCACATGATATTTATTGTACGTCTTGTAGCTTCCCTCTGCTATCACATTGTTACTTATCACTTTATCAATAAGATTCTTATTCTTCTTTAGCTTTTTAACGCTTCTTTTTACAGTGCTTAATGATATGCCTAGTTTTTCGGAAATCTCCTTTTCTGTAACATTATCTGCAATGGAAGTTTTATAATTCATCCTTGACTTTATATAGGCATATACTATGGCATCCTTATTATCTATATTATTAATGTCTTTTGTCAGTGTCGTATATTGTTGTTCCATTGTGCGCAAACGGTTGGTTATTTGATTCTTCTTGATATATGTTATAAATCTCTCCGTTTTTCAGAGCCTTGTTGTATTTACGTGTTCCGCCTAGATACCGCTTCAATTCCTTTCTGGTATTGAACAGTCTGTTGTTGTATATCATCATAATGTTACGTTTTTATCATTAGTTACTTATCTACGAAAGCTAGAAATTTGATAATGAAGTGCGAAGCACTGAATTATCTAAGTTGTAATGTTAGTATTGTAGTAATGTATAGAGTATCATTTTTCCCCTATACTTGGTGTCAAATTTCCCATAGACTACGGTTCATTTTTCCTTAGTACCACTTCACTAAGACTATCTTTAAAAAACATCTGTAATTTACTTCCTTGTGTTATCTGGCTAACTATGTCTGCTGAAATAGGCACTATGTACTATTTTTGATGCTGCCTTACAGAAAGGCTTTGGCAGTCATACATTATGAGGTTGCCAATCATCCAGTTTAAAGTAGAATGTAATTCTACGCTTGTTTATCTGCTTCTTTTTCTTTAGAAAGCCGTTCATTTTAGCCCATATACCAACAGCTACCTTATTGCCGGTAATTCCATCCTTGAAAGCCATTTCTTTTAATTGTTCAAATGTGTAATACTCCATGATTCAATGTTAGTTTCATTATATACTGTAAAATCTATAGTGCTTGAATTACTCTGGGCAGTTCTGGTTATGCCTCTGCTCGTGGTAGTTCCTATCTTTTTATCTCTGTACGATTATATTCACCTTTGGGCGGTGTACCTAATCAAAGTGGCACTTTCTATAGCCAGCTTATCTATATCGCCATATTGCCGTTATTTTCTTCTGTCAGTAAGCTAACAGACAAGAATAGTGACTTTATGTAGTTCTTTTGACAATAGTTTATATTTATGGCTATTGACAGATAGGCGATATTCGGAATAGATAGTCAAATGATTGTATATTAGCGACTAGCGGATATATCGAAGTAGGTGCTATATAACTTGCCTAGTAGATAAAAAACGGCAATAAAAAAAGGCAGTCAGTTATCCTGCTGCCCTTGTGAACCCGTTTTTGAAATAAACAAGTTCAATCCAGACCGACACAAGTTCGGACAAATTTCATTTCTTTATCTCTCTCTTCTTGTGACAAATTTTCATTCCACTCTTCATCTTCTACAGACCAGCTTCTTCTAATTGTCACATCGTACAATTCTATATAGTGGCTTGTAGCTGGTCTGTGTTCCATAAAAATGAATACTTCCGCATCCATATCTATTGCATCCATATCATACTTATGCAGTCTTTCTATAGTTTCTGCATCTGTTATTTCTTGGTAGAGTACTCCCGTATATCCATTGCGTTTATCAAACTCTCTATCCAATTCAAAGATTCTTTCCAGATATTTGGAGTCAATATATTCTTTCTGGATAAATTCAGAAGCGAAACCTGCACCATAATGTAAATAACCAATTTTGCACACGTCTTTCTTTAATTCAATGATACATCCTCTTGTAGCCATAATTTAATAATTTAAAAGTTGATATTCTGTTAATAGTTCTCTTCCATGTGTTTTTTCCAAAGAATGTTCAGCTCTTCATAAATGATAGTTTCCTTTGTTTTTCCACCTCTTGTGCCTTTAGCCTTTTCTATATTTTCCGCATTTTCACGTTGAACATTAGCTAGAAAGTGGCTCATATCTTTAGTGAATGTACTTTTTTCGCTATCATCCGTATCTTCATACTTGCCAATAATCCAGTCAATAAGTGTACGGCTCTTTAAGAACTCCGCACTGAATGATTTTCTGGCGGCTTCAACAAGTGTTCTCCCTCTATTGATGGTGTTTGATTTTCTAAGCACTTCATCAATATTGCCGTTGATAGCCCTGACAAGAACTGCCTTGCTTATCTTACTGCCAAATGTAGCCCACTTGGAAGCCGCATCCAGAGAATAGCCCATACAAGTCAATTCAGACACAAAGTCCAATGTCGGCAATTCTTCTCCAACCATCATTTTTACTCCCTTTACATAATCCGCACCTTTCCACGGAGTAGTGGCAATGTTGATTTCTGCCAATGTCTTTTCAATGCTAACAGACGGATTCAAAGAATACATGAAATAGAACTCTCTTTCGTACTGCTTTTCCGGCTCAATCTTTTTATTCTCTTCCAGAAGTCTTAAATGGGCACTGTAACGGTGGTTGGCATCCAATAGAACAATATAGTTATTTCCATCCTTGATTTCTTCACCAGTAGTAAAATCAACCACTTTCAAACCGTCTTTAATTGCAGTGGAAGCGTCCACAATGATTGCAGGAACTAGCTGACCGTTTTCCCTCATCGATTTCATTTTAGCCTTGACTGCCTTTTCATTCAAATCTCTGTTACCTGCCAATCTTGCTACTTTTACACCTTTTTCATTCAATTCACTTAATTCTAAAACTTCTCTTTTCATTATAAATTACCGTTGCCCTACGGACTTATATTGGCTTCTGGCACGCCGTTATTATTTTTTTGATGACGCAAAGGTAGAGTGGAAATTCCCCTAGACAAAGCATTTTGCCTAATGCCCATGTGTGTAGAAAACATACCCTTTCCAGTACGCAAAAAAAATGCGTACCAAAAAGGAAAATCCTTTCAGTACGCATTTCTGCTATGATTTTATATGTGTTGTTCTAGGAAACTACCATGTAGTTATTAGCTATGACAGACGGAAATTTCTCGTTCTTGTATCTTC
>OGPJ01000772.1_pt1 | contig 24423 bp, 18 predicted proteins | sample 1552831 | NCBI WGS metagenome assembly OGPJ01 (sample SAMEA2579914, study PRJEB22360) | human gut metagenome | biome: human gut; feature: human-associated habitat; material: faeces | place: Denmark | collected 2008/2010
CTTCAACATAGGTCTCAATCTGTCTCGGAATAAATTTAAAACAGCTTCTTAGATTCAGTAAAAAATCCGTGGGATAGACATGGATTTTAGCGATGCAATCTTCGCAGACAATCTCATTCCAGTCTTTTCAGAAAAAGGTCGAAAAGATTACATAATCTTTGATTGTGGAGTTTAACCCCTTCACCCTGAGGGTACTTCCCCCCCTATTTCCTTGTGCCTTCACCACCCGATAAAAGCGGGATATTTGAGAGTAAAGTTTTTGTTTGTATTAACCCCTTCGTTCTCTGGACACTCCCCCTATGTTTATTCGGAAACACCCCATAATGCTACGGGGCACGGCAAGGAGGAGAGGGAGATGCATCACTCTGTTCCCGTTATCGAAGGTATTCACACTTCTCCCCTGTGTTTTGCACAGCAAAATATAGGGGAGAAACAGAGGAGCGATAGCGACGATGAGAGGGGTTAAGAATAATATCTTAGAGATTTTTGATTAGTGTTAGAAAAAATGGAATATTTATATAACCTCTCCCCCTGCCGTGTCCCGTAGTATTGCGGGGTGTTTCTGTAAGGAAATAGAGGGGGAGTGCCGGCAGGGCAAGAGGGTTGAAAAGATTATATAACTTTTGATGGAGGGAGTAAAGGTATAAAAGGACAATACCCTCTGATTTCCTACGGAGTCGATATCCCCACCAATTATCGACTGATCCATTTCCCCTACCTATCGACCGAGCTATAAACGACTGTCGAGGCATATAAATAAAAAAAGGAGAGACCTTCCCAGCCTTTCCTTTTCTATGCCATAATAAAATAAATGCTTATTTTACTTTGTCTGCCAATTCTGCACCGGCTTTGAATTTAACCACTTTCTTAGCAGCGATAGTGATTTTCTGTTTGGTTGCAGGGTTGATACCCGTACGAGCTGCTTTTTCAGTAACACCGAAAGTTCCGAAACCGATAAGGGCCACTTTGTCACCCTTAACAAGAGATTCAGAAACAGCTTCTACGAAAGCATCCAATGCTTTTTTAGCATCAACTTTGCTCAAACCGGCTTTTTCTGCCATGGCACTGATAAGTTCAGTTTTGTTCATAACGCGTATAATTTAAAGTTAAGTAAATAATTCTCCATGAAGAGCAGCACCGCAAATGTAAAGATTAAAATGAAATACTGCAAACAATAAAGTAAAAAAATATAATAAAAGCCTCGATTTTATAATATAAGCAAGCTATATTTGACTAAATACTCGAAAAATCATTACTTTTGTCCGCACAATCAGAGTATAATACATTTACCCTGCTTGGAATGAATGGTTTATACTTCGTAAGAAAAGTACATTTGATATATGCAAAACAGATCATTTTTGGGATCTATACCACCGGTGACACTCAACTTGATTATCGTTAACTTCATCGTGTGGCTGGCAGCTTTAACTCTACCTAAAATTGCCGGAATAAATTTGAACTATTGGCTGGGGTTACACTATTTTGCAGCCGACGATTTCAATGTCGTGCAGTTGATTACCTACATGTTTTTACACGACACCAGCGGAATAAAACATATTTTCTTCAATATGTTCTCCGTTTTCATGTTCGGTAGAACTCTCGAAGCCGTATGGGGAGGGAAACGTTTTCTATTCTACTACATTACCACAGGAATGGGAGCGGCATTGGTGCAAGAAGCGGCATGGTACTTCGAACTACATTCAGCCATATCGGAAACCGTAGCCTTGTACGGTTGGGAACAAACGTCCCAACAACTCAACATCTTTATAACCGTAGGAGCTTCTGGCGCGGCATTCGGTATTTTATTGGCTTTCGGCATGTTATTTCCGAATGCTCCGTTGTTCATCATATTCATACCCATTCCCATCAAGGCAAAATACTTTGTCATCTTTTACGGGTTACTCGAATTATTCTTCGGTATCAGCGGAAACATGAGCAACGTGGCTCACTTTGCACATTTGGGCGGCATGCTCTTCGGCTTCTTCTTGATTCGTTATTGGAAAAAGAAAGGAATAGGCGGTGGCGGATTCTATTATTGACAAACTGAAACAGCAATTCAGGCAAGGCTCCGTATTGCTGAAACTCATCTATATCAACGTAGCGGTCTTTCTGCTGCTGAGACTCACATGGGTCGTTTTGATGCTGTTCAATATCGACGGGCATGTCATAATGCCCTTCATCGAAATGCCATCGATACCCTATGAGTTCATCACCCATCTGTGGACTCTGCTCACATACATGTTCGTCCATTACGATGTATGGCACATTCTGTTCAACATGCTTTGGCTATATTGGTTCGGGCAAATATTTCTCATGTCGTTCAGTGAAAAACAAATGGTAGGACTCTATCTTTGGGGAGGTATAGCCGGAGGTTTATTATATCTGCTTTCGTACAATTTGTTTCCCTATTTCGATGGCAAAGAAGGATTGTTGTGCGGAGCCTCTGCCTCGATAATCGCCATTGTCGTAGCCACGGCATTCCGAATGCCCGACTACAAAGTCAACCTGCTTTTTCTCGGAGCTATATCTTTGAAATACATTGCGCTGGTTACTATCGTCATTGATCTGTTGAGTGTCACATCGGCCAACGGAGGAGGGCACATCGCTCACCTCGGAGGAGCCCTTCTCGGCTACTGGTTTATTGTGCGATGGGAAAAAGGGAAAGATTTGACGGCGCCTGTCAACAAACTCATCGACAAAATCGTAACGGGATTCAAACCCCGCCCGAAAATCAAAGTGTCACGACCTTCGAACCGATCCTCTTCCCGGCCCGAGACCGATATGGAATACCGAGCCCGCAAAAAGAAAGAAAACGACGAAATCGATTCGATTCTCGACAAAATAAAAAAATCGGGGTATACCTCGCTCTCTGCCGAAGAAAAGAAAAGACTGTTCGAAGCCGGGAAAAAATAACGTGGTAATGAAACATGTCGTCAAAGTCATATTATTGCTGCTCAATATGCTATGGGGGCTTTTGCTCGTCATCGGCTCCTACTCGGCATACTTTCCCTCCCGCATAGGCATACTGGTCGAACTCCTATTTCCCCTGAATCTGTTTGCCTGCATAGCGTTCTTTTTTATATGGCTCGCCTATAATCCCCGTTATATATGGGTTCCGCTCACCGCACTGGTCATCTCTTGGGGAGGAATAGCCCGATACTGTCCGATACATAAACCACAGCCGATAGACAACAGCCAACCCGGTTTTTCCCTGATGACTTATAATGCCTACTTCTTCCTCGATTATGAAGGAACAGATACCCGGCAAAACCGGACCCTTTCCTTTATCCTCTCGCAAAACGCCGACCTTGTTTGCTTGCAGGAAAGTCCGGGTCTGCTCGCTCCGAATCCGGGATTGAAAATCACCCGGGAACAAATAGACAGTATACACACTCTGTACCCCTACCGCATTCCTACGACCCACGGTATGAACTTCCTGTCGAAATACCCGGTGACATTGTTGTTCGATACGGCATATTCCGAGTCGAGCGCCATCGCCATTTACCGGGTAAAGATAGAAGACCATACAGTCACCGTTGTCAACCAACACATGGAATCTATCGGATTGACTCAAACCGACAAAGAACTATATCATGAAATCACGGCGCACCCGAATACCGACCGACTGGACGAAATAAAGAAACACTTGTTGTCCAAACTCATGAACGCAGCCGAGATTCGAAATCGCCAAGCCGACCTGACAGCCGAGAAAATACAAAACATTCCCGGTAATATCATCGTCTGTGGTGACTTCAACGACTCACCCTTGTCCTATTCTGTCCGAAAGCTCCACAGTATGGGTTTTCGCGACGCCTACAACGAATTGGGATTAGGACCGGGAATCACATATCACGCCAATCGCTTCTGGTTCCGCATCGACCATATCCTATACAAAGGCAATATGGAAGCCCGATGGCTTGTCCGCCAACGACATAAAAGTTCAGATCATTATCCCCTTGTCACAAGGTTTGTATGGGAAAATTCCGAAAATCATTAACACAGTAATATTATACCTCATGAAAAAACTTTTAGTAACATCGTTAACTTGTCTTATGATGATCTCTTGCAATCAAAAAGAGAATCCGCTGCTTAGCGAGTTCAGCACTCCTTTCGGGGTTCCGCCGTTCGAACAAATAAAACCCGAGCACTACATGCCGGCTTTTGAAGAAGGCATCCGTCAGCACGATGCCGAAATTGCCGCAATCATTGCCAACCCAGAGACTCCTACATTCAAAAACACCATCGAACCGCTCGAATTCAGCGGTATGCTACTGACTCAGGTCAATCTGATATTCAGCAGTTTGACCGAGGCGGAAACGAACGACGAACTCCAAGCCATCGCCAAAGAGATTTCGCCCAAACTGACCGAGCATTACGACAACATCTCGCTCAACGGAGAACTTTTCGCCCGAATTAAAACGGTATACGAGAATCGGGATAAAGAGAACCTCGACACCGAACAGATGAAAGTTCTCGAAAACCACTACAAAGACTTTGTTCGTGCGGGTGCTCTTCTCTCCGAAGAAGATAAAGCCACGCTTCGCGAGATTAACAAAGAATTAGCTATGCTTTCCATACAATACGGAGACAATGCCTTAGCCGAATCAAACGCTTTTGAACTGGTTATCGACAATGAAACCGACCTCGCAGGCTTGCCCGAGGCAGTAGTCACGGCAGGCGCCCCTGAAGACGCGGGGCGCGCCCTTTTGCCATCTGTTCGTGGGTATTTACCCTCGATGCGCCCAGCCGCATCCCATTCCTGCAATACGCCGACAACCGCAATCTGCGCGAAAAAGTTTATAAAGCCTATATCAACAAAGCCGACAACGACAACGAATTCGACAATAAAGAAATCGTATCGAAAATGGTCAACCTCCGTTTAAAGAAGGCCAATTTACTGGGATTCAATACCTACGCCGACTTTGCCCTCGACGATCGCATGGCAAAAACCGATGCGAACGTCAACGATCTCATCAATCGGGTATGGACCTATGCGATACCTCGTGCAAAAGAAGAAGTAGCCGACATGCAAAAGATCATCGACGCCGAAGGCGGCGGTTTCAAACTCGCCCCGTGGGATTGGTGGTACTATGCCGAAAAAGTACGCAAAGCCAAATACGATTTGAACGAAGACGAACTGAAACCCTATTTCAGCCTCGACAACGTACGTGAAGGTGCGTTCATGGTTGCCAATAAATTATACGGAATCACTATCACCGAATTGAAAGATATGCCGGTCTATCACCCCGATGTCCGCGCATTCGAAGTGAAAGATGCCGACGGCAAACATTTGGCCGTATTCTATACCGATTACTTCCCCCGTGCCGGGAAACGTGCCGGAGCTTGGATGTACAACTTCCGTGAAGCCTATGTACAAGACGGTAAAGAAGTACGCCCCATCGTTTACAACGTGGCAAACTTCACCAAACCTACCGCCGATACTCCCTCTTTGCTTACCATCGACGAAGTGCAAACTCTTTTCCACGAATTCGGACATGCCCTGCACGGCATGCTCACCCGTTGCCACTACCCCTCGGTAAGCGGGACCAGTGTCGCACGCGATTTCGTAGAGCTACCGTCGCAAATCAACGAACACTGGGCAACGCACCCCGAAGTCTTGAAATTATATGCCAAACATTATCAAACCGGCGAAGTCATTCCCGACTCGTTAATCGCCAAAATGGAGGCAGCCTCTAAATTCAATCAAGGATTCGCCACCACCGAATTTTTAGCTGCGGCTATCCTCGACATGCGTTGGCACGAAATAGACGAAGTTGAAGAATACGATGTGCGCCAATTCGAAAAAGAAGTAGCGCAATCCGTCGGACTCATCGACGAAATCACCTATCGCTACCGTAGCACCTACTTCTCGCACATCTTCACCAACGATTACTGTGCAGGATATTACAGCTACATCTGGGCCGAAGTTCTCGATGCCGATGCTTTCGACGCATTCAAAGAACACGGTATCTTCGACCCTGCGACAGCCAAAGCATTCCGTGAAAACATTCTCGAAAAAGGCGGGAGCGAAGACCCCATGAAACTTTATCGCCAATTCCGTGGAGCAGAGCCTAATCCCGATGCCCTGCTTCGCAATCGGGGATTGAAATAACAATTTCCTCTATACAGGAAAAGGGAGCTGTGCCGCGGCACAGCTCCCTTTCTTATAAAAAATATCGATACCCTTTCAATTTATCGATATTCCCATTATATTTGTACATAAACAACAGACAAATAACCTCGGAAAAACAATCCGATTTCAAATTGCGATGGACACAATTATATCAAGTTGGCTCTTGTGGCTCATTATTGCGGCCATACTCATTATCATAGAACTGCTCACTTCCATGATAGCGACATTCTGTTTGGCAGCAGGTTGCCTAATAGCCATGGTATGCGCCCTGCTGGGCTGGGGCATCGAAACACAACTGACCGGAGCCATAATCGGCACCGTAATCGCATTTATACTCGTCCAACCCTTGATTCGCCACCGAAAGGAAACGATAAAGAAACAGGATAAATCGGCAAGCAACATGGATGCGCTCATCGGGTGCACGGCCGTTCTTACCGAATCGATTACCGAATACGCTCCGGGACGCACACGAATCGACGGAGTAAACTGGCAGATACGCACAAACTCGAACGCTCCGCTCACCAAAGGTTCGAAAGTCCGTATCATCGGGTATGACAGCATTATCCTCATCGCAGAACCCATTTAACCGAAAATACAATAACCTCTAAAATTATACTTATGGAATACGTACTATTAGGACTGTTGGCAACCATCGCCATTATTTTAGTCTCGGCAGGTATAAAAGTCGTACCGCAATCCGAAACCCGGGTCATCGAACGATTAGGCCGTTTTCACAGCGTGCTATCTCCGGGAATCAACATCATCTGGCCCTTCATCGACAAGCCCAAAATGATCTACACCCGGCGAGTCGACACCATTGGCGGCAGGTCTATCGTTCGCTTCACATCGACCAGTGCGATAGACTTGCGGGAACAAGTCTATGATTTCCCGTCACAACAAGTCATCACAAAAGACAATGTCACCACCGAAATAAATGCACTGCTCTATTTCCAAATAGTCGATCCTCAAAAGGCGGTATACGAAATAGACAACTTGCCAAACGCCATAGAAAAGCTCACACAAACGTCGCTACGTAACGTCATCGGAGAACTTGAACTCGACGAAACACTCACCTCGCGAGACACCATCAACTCGAAATTACAAACGATTCTCGACGAAGCCACCAACAAATGGGGTGTGAAAGTGAACCGGGTCGAACTGCAAGACATCACCCCTCCCGAAAGCGTGAGAGTAGCTATGGAAAAACAAATGCAGGCAGAACGAACCCGACGAGCCGAAATCTTAAAAGCCGAAGGAGAAAAACAATCGTTGATTCTCCGATCCGAAGGGGAAAAAGAATCTAAAATCAATCAGGCCGAAGCCGTGAAACAATCCGAAATCCTCCGCGCCGAAGGAGAATCGAAGGCCAAAATACTCATGGCTCAGGGTGAAGCCGAAGCTATACGACGAATCACAGAGGCTATCAACAGCACAAAAACCGACCCGGCCTCCTATCTCCTCGCCGTAAAATACATCGAAACACTCAACCAAATGGTATCCGGTAAAGACAACAAAACGATTTATATCCCTTACGAAGCCTCGAACCTCCTTAGTTCCATCGGCTCCATTAAGGAAATATTCAATAAATAAGCACAGGTAAGGCACAGCCTTTTTCCTCCCTACACCCGGCGAAATACACGGAAAAATGACATCTGAACCCCGAAATCAACTCGGTGTTCAATGTAATTCTAAACTCTCCCTTTGCTCGTCGCAAATGAGACAAGGGGAGAGTGCTCGCTGGGAGAGGAGATGGCAATATCCCGGCCCGATCTTTCATATCGTTATAAACACCAACGCACATTGAATACAAACTGTGACAAATCGAGAAGCGTAAAATCGCCTGCACAAAAACGAATCGACAGTATCGATCTGTTCAAAGGAATCGCCATTCTGGGAATCGTGTGGAAACACACCTTTCATCCGCAATGGTGCGATCTCATTCACATAAGCGCGCTTTTCTTCATCTTATCGGGAATCTTTTTCAAAGACGAGCCATTCATTCCCTTTCTAAAAAAGAAAATCCGAACCATACTTATTCCGTTCCTTTTCTTTTACATACTTTCCTATCTCACCCGAATGGCCTTCTATTTCGGGCACTTTCGCACCCTACACGGATTCGCATGGGATAGCCTGTTGGAAATCTTTTCTATTTCCAATACACCCGACTACCTCACGGTGAACATACCTCTGTGGTTTCTCGTCGGCCTATTCGTCATGCAAATTATCTTTTGGTGTCTGAACAGAGTAATACCCCGTAATAAATACCGCAGCTGCTGGTTCTTGGTAATCTTAGCTGCCCTATACGCTGGTTACGGCACAATCGAGTCTTGGCACACACCGTTTATGTTCAATATCGCCATCGAGTGTCTCCCCTATTTTATTGCTGGAAACCTTTTCGGACTACAAATAGCCCGATTTCTTTCCAAGTCCTCTCTGAAATATCTCCTCGCCCCGACATGTTTTGCCCTGTTCATCGGGTTCCAATACTTGCCGATCGATATCTCTATCCTTGCCTTTATCAAAGCATTGACCATATTCTTGGCAATACTTTCCCTACTGTCTTGCTTCGAAAACAGCTGCTCGATGATATGGACGACAGTCCGATATTTCGGGAAATCATCACTCTTTATCATGGGTATTCATGTACTCTTATTGGCCCCTATACAATCGATGGCACGCGCCATCACCGGAAAACCAGACTTACTCACCGGATTAATCTGCCTTGCGCTTACTATGCTCCTCATATACGTTCTTATACCTTTCACCGAGAAATATATCCCGTGGGCTATCGGGAGACAACGACAAAAACAGGACACGAAATTATCTCAAACAACAGAATAGCATGAATAAACAAATTTTAACAATTAGGGGGGGGGGGAGGTAAAACCAACCTCTTCAAAACGAATCGATTACATCGACCTTATTAAAGGAATCGCCATCATCGGTGTCGTATGGAGTCACACTGTACACCCGCAATGGTACAATGTAACCTACATAAATGCACTTTTCTTCTTTCTCTCCGGATTCTTTTTCAAAGAAGAACCATTCCCCGCTTTCCTAAAAAAGAAAGTCAAAACGCTCATTATCCCATTCACTTTCTTCTACCTCCTGTCCTACCCGTTCCGAATCATTTTTAACCTTTGGGATTACCGTACGCTCGACAACTTCGACTGGGGGTGTATCTTCGATGTATTCGACATAACAAACAAAAGCGATTATCTATTTGTCAATGTTCCGCTTTGGTTCATATTTTGCTTGTTCGCCATGCAACTGATATACTGGTGCATGAACAAGATCACTCCGGAAAAATACCGGACAATCATATATCTCATATTGACCGCAGCAATCATGATCTGGAACGAGGAAATCAAATCTTACCCGACCATTTTCATGTTCAATAACGCAGTGCAATGGTTGCCCTATTTCATAATCGGCAACTTGTTCGGCCTGAAATTATCTCGCTTGATTCTCGACTACCCATCAAAATACATCATTGTACTGACAACCCTCGTCACTTTCATCGGCTTACAAGCCATCGACTGTAATCTGCCTGCCTATTTTTTCCTAAAAGCCATCGTCTTGTTTCTTTGTTTCATGTCCGCCCTTTCCTATTTCAACGACAACAAGAACCATATATGTGCGATTGTTCGTACCTTAGGAACATCTACCCTCTTTATCCTCTGCATACATATTCTCATACAAACTCCTTTCCAACGAGCCATCATGAAAATATTCGGGCATCGGGAAGTATTCACCGGATACATCGACGTCGCACTCACCCTGCTCGTCATATATCTCCTCATTCCCTTCGTGAATAAATATCTTCCTTGGGCGATCGGGAAAAAAAGATAAGGATAAAAAAGAACCGGGGCTAGAATTATCCAGCCCCGGTATCTATATAGACAAACTACTTTATGACTTAGGTTGTAACAAACGATTATACTCCAAATCGTCATTTATAATTTCCATAGCCTTGACGAACGAAGGATTTCGAGGATTCATTACTCTGAAATAGGCAGCCGTGTCGAACATATCCCGGGCAATAAGAGCCTTTATCTGCAAAGCTATCAACCCTTTGGATTTCCGATACTGCTCCTCGTTATATTTCACCTTTTCGGTTTCTCCCATCTTCAACAATTCAGCGAGCATATCGTCCGTAACCGCAAATTCTTCGACAAACTGGTCCACCTTTTTATACTTATTCATCAACTCTTTCCGATGACTGTCGAGATAATTGACCGGATATTGATTCAATACCCCTTTCGCCAACAAATCCCGATGGAAATCGGTATAAATCGTCGTGTCTAACGGTATAAAAATATCGGGCATAATACCCCCGCCACCATATACCGTACGTTTACTCTTCAAAGTTTGGAATTGCAATGAATCCGGGAAATGAATGCTATCGGTATAAATAAGCTCTCCATGATTGAACCGGTCTAGCAATTCCCGCTCGTATGCCTCGTGGCCTTTGTCATAAGGCTTCTGTATACTCCTGCCAGAAGGCGTATAATATCGGGCGACAGTCAACCTTATCATCGATCCGTCGGGGAATGGTATGGGACGTTGAACTAAACCTTTTCCGAAGGTACGACGCCCTACGATTATACCCCGGTCCCAATCTTGAATCGCTCCCGAAAGGATTTCACTTGCCGAAGCCGAGCTCTCATCGACCAGCAAAACTAATTTCCCCTTTTGGAACTGCCCCCGTTTCGAAGCGAAAGCATCGTCCCGCGGAGAACGACGACCCTCGGTATAAACGATCGACTGCCCGTCGGCTAAAAACTCGTCGGCCATAGCGATAGCACTGGTCAAGAATCCACCGCCGTTGCCTTGCAAGTCGACAATAAGATTTTTCATACCCTTCTTTTTCAACTCCTTAATGGCATCAGAAAATTCCTTGTCTGTCGTCACGGCAAAACGGCTCACCCGTATATAACCCGTTTCTTTATCGGCCATATAAGATGCATCGATACTGTAAATAGGTATTTTATCACGTACGATTCTGAATTCGATAGGCTCCTTCACCCCTTTGCGCAATACGGTCACTCGCACCACCGTACCCGATTCCCCGCGTAGCCGTTTCATGATGTCGGTATTTTTCATCTTCACTCCGGCTATGGTTGTATCGTTTACAGCGATGATACGGTCACCCGCCAATATTCCCACCTTTTCCGAAGGTCCGCCAACGATAGTCTGTATCACATACAACGTATCTTTATTCATATTGAACTGGATACCCACTCCGCTGAAATTACCCTGTAAAGGCTCGTTCATCTCCCGGGTCTCCTCGGCTGTCGTGTAGGTCGAATGCGGATCGAGTTTATCGAGCATACCCCGAATGGCATCCTCCACCAACTTATTCTCGTCTACCTCATCGACATACAAATTCGTTATGGCGAAATCGGCTAAACTGAGTTTTCGCATTCCTTCGCTTTGGCCTTGCGACCACATGGCTCCCACCGCTATCACGGGTAGGAATATGATAAAAAATAGTCTTTTCATCTTCAACTTAAAATTATACTAATTTCAACCCTTTGGGAACAAATTCATCGACACTGTGACCGAACCTTAAAAGCTCCCGCACAATGGTAGAACTGATATGAGTCAATTCCGGCTCGGTAAACAAAATTATCGTCTCTACCCCCGATAATTTCCGGTTCACGTCGGCGATAGTCTTCTCATACTCGAAGTCATTCACCGACCGGATACCCCGCAGAATAAACCGGGCATTCCATTGCTTCGCAAGGTCGATGGTGAGGCTGTCGTACGAAACGACTCGAATCCGAGGATTATCCCGAAACAAATCCCTCAACATTTCCAACCGCTGTTCCACGGTGAAATAAGTGCGTTTCGAATCATTGATACCTATGGCTATGACCACTTCATCGAGCAATTCGAGCCCCCTGCTCACAATCGACATATGACCGAGAGTAAAAGGGTCGAATGTTCCCGGGAACACAGCTATCCTTTTAGACGAGATTGGTGTCATCTTCTATAACCAGATTTTGTATAATAAAGTTTTGTCTTTCCATAGTGTTCTTGCCCATATAAAATTCGAGCAAATCTTTCACCAAATCCTCCTTACGCAGCGATACCCGGTCGAGACGCATATCCGGTCCGATAAACTGACGGAACTCGTCGGGCGAAATCTCACCCAATCCTTTGAATCGTGTCACTTCGGGGTTTGCTCCGCACTTCTTGATAGCGGCGAGCCGTTCCTCGTCTGTATAGCAATAATGTGTTTCTTTTTTATTCCTCACGCGAAACAGCGGAGTCTGTAAAATATAAACATGCCCTTTCTTGATAAGGTCGGGGAAAAATTGCAAAAGAAAAGTAATCATCAGCAAGCGGATATGCATACCGTCCACATCGGCATCGGTTGCGATAATCACCTTATTATACCGGAGCCCCTCGATACCGTCCTCTATATTAAGGGCAGCTTGCAGCAAGTTGAACTCCTCGTTCTCATAAACGACCTTTTGGGTCAGTCCGTAAGTATTCAACGGCTTACCCCGCAAAGAGAAGACCGCTTGCGTCTCCACATTACGAATCTTGGTAATCGAACCGCTCGCCGAGTCCCCCTCGGTAATGAAAATACAGCTCTCGTCCTGCCGATCGCCTTTGGTATCGTTGTAGTGTATGCGGCAATCACGCAACTTGCGGTTATTCAAATTCGCTTTCTTCGCACGTTCCCGTGCCAACTTCGTAACCCCCGCTATCGCTTTGCGTTCCTTTTCCGATGCCAATATCTTTTTCAGCATCACATCGGCCACTTCGCCGTTTTTATGCAGATAATTATCCAATTCCTTTTTCAAGAAATCGCCGATAAACTTTGCGATGGTCGGTCCCTCGGGTCCCACGTCTTTCGAACCGAGCTTGGTCTTGGTTTGCGACTCGAATACAGGTTCTTCCACCTTGATACTGATTGCCGCTACCATACCGTTACGAATATCGGTATATTCGAAATTCTTGGCATAAAACTCCTTAATCGTACGGGTAGCCGCTTCTCTGAAAGCAGTCAAGTGCGTTCCTCCCTGCGTCGTATGTTGCCCGTTCACAAACGAATAATATTCCTCGCCATACTGGTTGCTGTGCGTGATAACCACCTCTATATCCGCTCCCGACAAATGAATGATAGGATATAAAGGTTCGGTCGTCATGTATTCGTTCAACAAATCGACCAATCCATTACGGGAATGGAATTTACGTCCATTCAACAAAATGGTCAGTCCCGTATTTAAGAACACATAGTTTTTAAGCAACGGCTCTATCAATTCCTCCCGGTAAGCATATTTTTTAAAAATCGTTCCATCGGGAGAAAACTGAACCAATGTACCGTTCGGCTCGTCGGTAGGCATCAAACCGCTCTCCGAGACCACTTCTCCGCAAGCATAACTCACCGAGTTACTCATTCCGTCGCGATAAGACTGTATGAAAAAACTCGACGACAAAGCATTGACCGCCTTGATACCGACACCGTTCAGACCGACTGACTTTTTAAATGCCTTCGAATCGTACTTACCACCCGTATTCATCTTGGAAGAGACATCTTTCACTTTGTCGAGAGGTATACCCCGACCATAATCCCTCACCGAAACGACCTCGCTCGAAATCTCCACGACAATCTGTTTGCCGAAGCCCATCATGTGCTCGTCGAGAGCATTGTCGAGAACCTCCTTCAACAATACATAAATGCCGTCATCGGCATGAGAACCGTCCCCCAACTTCCCGATATACATACCGGGGCGGCGACGGATATGCTCCTTCCAATCGAGCGTCTTAATGGCATCGGAGCCGTACTCGAACTCAGAATTTATATTCGTATTCTCTTCCATAAATATCTATCTCTCACCGCTGATTTTTCGTATAATGCAAAGATAAAGCAAGCCGGGAGTAGAAACAAGCGCACTTGGTTATACCGAGGCACAGCCCATTTTCGCATTATGCAAAGATAACGCTAAAAAAGAGTAAAAAAAAGAATAACTCCCTTTTTACAACCTTTTTAAGAAATAGATATGCCCCGGAAAAGCGTTTGCTTTTCCGGGGCATATCTATACGATCTCTTCTACCGGACAAACTACTCTACCAAAGCGAAATCGAGCTGTTTCCGCTCCAAGTTCGCCCGAGCTACCTTGATACGGATAGGATCGCCCAAGCGGTATATCCGGCGCTTGCGACGCCCCATCAGACAATAATTCTTCTCGTCGAACTCGTAATAGTCGTCTTCGAGGTCACGTATCGGCACAAGTCCCTCGCATTTATTCTCGTTGATTTCGACATACAAACCCCATTCGGTAATACCCGAAATAACGCCGTCGTACTCCTCGCCCAAACGTTCGCCCATAAACTCTACCTGTTTATACTTGATAGAAGCCCGCTCTGCGTTGGCAGCAAGCTGCTCCATATCCGAAGCATGTTTACATTCGTCTTCGAGCGACTGAACATTCACGCTACGTCCGCCCGCCATATAACGCTCCAATAATCGATGCACCATTAAGTCGGGATAACGACGTATGGGAGAAGTAAAATGGGTATAATAGTCGAAAGACAACCCGTAGTGACCGATATTTACAGTCGTATAGACCGCCTTCGCCATAGCTCGTATAGCTATCGTCTCCACCAAATTTTCTTCCGGCTTTCCTTGTACGTTGGCCAACAAACTATTAATACCCTTCGAAAGGTCTGCTTTGCTACCCTCGGTCTTGATTTTATAACCGAATCGGGTGATAAAAGCGGCGAACGAAGCCATCTTGTCGGGATCGGGCAAGTCGTGTACCCGATAGACAAACGCTTTGGGCTTTTTCCCGTCTTTGGGTTTACCGATAAATTCCGCTACCGTGCGATTCGCCAGAAGCATAAACTCTTCGATCAGCTTGTTCGCCTCCTTAGATACCTTGAAATAAACCCCTATCGGCTTGCCACTTTCATCTATGTCGAACTTAACCTCATGACGGTCGAAATTGATAGAACCATTGTCAAAACGACGCTTCCGCAGCTTCTGCGCCAAATCGTTCAAAGCCAATATTTCCTCTTTATAATCCCCTTCTCCGGTCTCTATCACCTCTTGCGCCTCCTCATAAGCAAACCGGCGATTAGACCGAATCACCGTACGGGCGATATGCGACTTCTGAACCTCGGCATTACCGTTCAGCTCGAAAACACAAGAGAACGTAAGTTTATCCTCGTCGGGACGCAACGAACAGATTTCGTTGCACAATCGTTCGGGCAACATCGGCACGACACGATCCACCAGATAAACCGAGGTTCCCCGGCTTTCGGCCTCCTTGTCGATGATACTGCCGGGCTTTACATAATAACTCACGTCGGCTATATGCACGCCAACCTCCCAATTTCCGTTCGATAATCGGCGGATAGAAAGGGCATCGTCGAAATCTTTGGCATCCTTCGGGTCTATGGTAAATGTCGTTACCTGCCTGAAATCTTCCCGTGCGGCAATCTCCTCGTCGGTTATTGCGTCAGGAATCTTATTAGCCGCTTTTTCCACTGCTTCGGGGTAACGATACGGCAATCCGAATTCCGCCAATATGGCATGTATTTCGGTATTGTTTTCTCCGGCAGGTCCCAATATATCCACGACCTCTCCATACGGATTGCGGGCCCGATCGGGCCATTCGGTGATACGCACGACGGCCTTATCTCCGGTTTTTCCGCCTTTAAGTGCCGTTTTCGGAATAAATATATCATTTGCCAACACCTTGTTATCGGTCAGCAGGAATGCAAAATGTTTCTGCACCTCCAACGTTCCGACAAATATTTGGGGAGTCTTTTCGACAATCTCGACCACCTCGCCTTCGGCATCGTGCCCTCTGCGCTTGGCATAGACCAATACCCTCACCCGGTCGCCGTCCATCGCATGCATGGCATTACGCTCGGCGATGAATATCGACTCATCGTCATCGGTAATCACATGATTTTTCCCATTGACACGCCGTTCGAACCGACCTATAACCTCCGTTCCCCGACTGTTCGCCTTGTATTTGCCCGGAGAAACTTCTATCAGAAAATTCTGCTCCGCCATGCCTTCGAGCAACTGGAATACCATCTGTTTTTGAGGTGTAGTAGTAGCTCCAACCCCATGTGCGACCTGTTTGTAATTAAACGCCCGCTTCCTGTCTTGGTTGAAGAATTCGACCACCGAGGCCAACATATCTTCTTTCTTGATTCTCTTTGAACCTTTCCTTTTTCCTTGTTTCATGATATAGGGGTTTTAACATTGTTCTTAATGATACGGAAAACGGAGTAAACGGTAAAAACATCGAACTCCTCCCGACGAATACCAAGCGTACCCTGCCCGCATTTAGTATAACAAAGATAACGGAAATAAAGACAGAAACAAATTTTATTCATAAAGCTGTTTCAAATTTTTTCAACGATGTATTTGAAGCGGTTTATAAAAATTTTAATAATATAACAAATTAAAACGAACCCGTGACGACTCGTTTACACCATTAAAATTTTTTATAACTTTGTGACCGTTTCGAGAATTACCGTTACACAAGTCGATACAAAAATTCCAAAGATTACGAAAATGAAAAAAATCCAATCTGTTTTTATCATTCTCTTAACCGTTTTCCACCTGTCCGCCCAAATGAATCAAGGGAAATACGTCCCTTTCCATTTCAGTTTCATACCACCACTAAGCTCCAATGGAATAAATGCATCGCAATACACCAACGGAGCCTCTTTCAGTATATTGGCAGGTATGTCTGCTAACGAAAGGAATTTTACATTTGCCTCGATCAGTAATGTCATAGCCAATGAAGCCCGGGGATTACAGTTTGCCGGCATATCCAATTATATAGGCAAACAGGGACAAGGTGTCGCCTTCGCCGGAATGACCAATATTACCAAAGGAACTTACAAAGGTGTACAACTCGCCGGAATCACCAATTATTCGGTGGGAGAATCGAGAGGCATCGCTCTTGCCGGATTGAACAACGCCATAAATGGAAATTTCAAAGGTGTACAATTTGCCGGATTACTCAATACCTCGAAAGATATAACCGGCCTGCAATTCGCAGGGCTCCTTAATATCGCCGGGAAAGTCCGAGGAGTACAATTCGCCGGACTTCTTAATATCGCCGAAGAAAGCGATTGCCCCATTGGGCTCGTCAATATAGTCAAGCGCGGAGAGATGGGCATAGCCCTCACTTATGACATATTGGGTAACGGTATCGTCTCGTTCCGCTCAGGAGGGAAATACACATACGGTATTATCGGTTTCGGATATAACCACAAATTACCCGGCAACAACAAGACCGTTGCGGAAGCTGGATACGGTGTACACATACCTTGTTACTCTTGGTTTCAGATAAACAATGAATTTAAAGTAACTTCCACGGCAACCTCCGATAAACCCTTTTTAAACGCAAGTTATTCCTTGCTACCTTCGTTCAAAATAAAAAAGCACTATAACATATTCGGCGGAGCGAGTCTCAATTATTCGACAACCACCGAGATGGACAACCAAACGCTATTTCCGCAGAACAACTTGTGGAAAAAGCACACCGACAATCGGTTGCAACAACTGTTCATCGGCTATCTGGTAGGCATTCAATACATCTTTTAGCAACCGGTCGCTACTCTTTCATCGATGTTCTCATGGAACGGAGACGGATTATCTCCTGAAAAAAATTTTTATCGTTACTTCGGTAAATTTAAATTCTGAAAACAATAAATTCACTATTTTTGTATAAAACGAAAATAGATACGCCTCGGTACAATCAACCGGATTTGCTTTTACTTTCGGCCTGTACTATCTTTGCAAAACAAATAAAGTGAAATCCATGACTGCCCTACTCGACCTCAGGGAACATCTACCGATAACCAATCCCACGTGGATATTCTTTCTCGTGCTCTGTATCATTTTATTCGCCCCCGTATTGTTGAATAAACTGAAAATACCTCATCTCATCGGCATGATTCTGGCCGGTATTCTCATCGGTGAGCATGGATTCGATATCTTGGCCCGCGACAGCAGTTTCGAATTGTTCGGACAGGTGGGACTCTACTACATCATGTTCTTAGCCGGCTTGGAAATGAACATGGAAGATTTTCCGGCTATACGGGGCAAAGCCATCGTATTTGGGATACTCGCCTTTATCATTCCTATCGTCTTGGGCTTTTTCAGCAACATACTCATCTTGAAATATGGTATTGTCTCTTCCATCTTGCTGGCGAGTATGTACGCCTCGCACACCCTCATTTCCTATCCCATCGTTACCCGATACGGAGTCTCCCGGCACAGATGCGTCAGTATAGCCGTAGGAGCCACTGCCATTACCGACAGTCTCACCCTACTGGTTCTCGCCATCGTCGGAAGCATGTACAGAACCGACAGTGTAGGCAGTTGGTCTTGGTTGGAATTAATTCTTAAAGTCTCTCTGATGGGACTTTTCATCATCTACTCCTTCCCTCGCATCGGACGTTGGTTTTTACGGAAATACGAAGACGGTATCGTGCAATTCATCTTCATTCTGGCAATGGTTTTCCTCGCTGCCGGTTTAATGGAACTGGTCGGAATGGAAGGCATACTTGGAGCATTCTTTGCGGGACTGGTATTGAACCGCCTCATTCCCCCGGTCTCTCCTTTAAGAAATTACCTCGAATTTGTCGGTAACGCCCTATTCATTCCCTATTTCCTCATCGGCGTAGGTATGCTAATCGATGTACGAGTATTTTTCGGCCATATAGAATCTATGAAAGTAGCCGCCGTAATGACCCTCATGGCCCTTAGTACCAAATGGATTGCGGCATGGACCACCCAGAAAATCTACGGCATGAAGAAAATCGAACGGCAACTGATGTTCGGACTAAGTAATGCTCAGGCAGCGGCAACTCTCGCTGCCGTTCTTGTAGGATACAACATCGTTTTACCGGACGGTAGCCGTCTGCTCAACGACGACGTCCTCAACGGTACGATCGTGCTTATTCTCATTACATGCATCATCAGTTCGATAACGACCGACATTGCTGCCCGAAAAATGGCTTTGAGCGAATTGCCGCCCGACGATACGCAATCGGATACGGACAACGAAAAAATACTCATTTCATTCAGTAATCAGAAAAACGTTAAGAACCTTATCTACTTGGCCTTACTCGTCAGCAACCCTAAAAAGATACACGGGCTGGTCGGGTTACACGTAATGTATGATAATTGCAGTGAAACAGACCGCGAACAAGGGAAAAAACTTTTACTGCAAGCACAAGAAGTCGCGGCAAAAGCAGACGTAACGCTACAAACTCAAAACCGGTTGGCGACTAACTTATCAAACGGAATACTTCATGCTTCGAAAGAAAACGATGCCTCCGAGATTATCGTCGGACTACACATACGAGCCACACAAGACGAATCGTTCTTCGGCCCCGTACTGCTCAATCTACTGAACAAAATGGATCGCCAAATCATGATTCTCCATGCCGTCACGCCGATAAACAGAGTGCACAACATTCATGTCGCTATCCCGGAAAATGCAGAATATGAAGCTGGATTTTACCGGTGGACAGAACGCATCGCCCGAATGGGAGAGAATACAGGCCGGCGGATTTTCTATCACGGCCACACCAAAACCCTGTCTCTAATACAAGCCTATCTGCAACGCTATCATACCAGCGTATTATACGAAATGCAGGAAACCGACGGAGGCAACGAATTAAAGCGTCTATCAACAGAATTGCAACCCGACGACCTCATGGTAATCATCATGGCCCGACACGGCTCTGTTTCTTTCCGGCCTTCGCTCGAACACGTTCCGCATCAAATCAATGCCTATTACACAGATAAAAATTTCATATTACTCTTCCCCGACAGCTATGCTCCTGCTTCTCCCGAACTTACGTTCATAGAGCTACACGGTACACGAGGAACTTATGAAAAGAAAAAAGGCTGGCTCGATTTCCTGTGGAAAAAAGAAGAACAAAATTAAGAAGCTGTTTTAAATTTATTCCGAGACAGATTGAGACCTATGTTGAAGCAGATTGGAGTCCGAGATTTTTGTCAATAGCGGGCTATTGACAAAAATCAAGGGGTTCAAGATGCGAGACAGGAGCTCAATATGGCCAGAACATACCTGCTTGAAATGATAATATTATTTCTCAATAAATTTATAAAACAGCTTCTAAGATTCAAGAAGAAAATCGAATTTCCCATGCCGCAACAGAAAGCGGTTTCGAAAATATTCACGAGAACAAAAAAGACACAACCGACCAGATCGCAATCACGAATTCAGAGAATCGTAAGCAATCCGAATCCCATACCCAAATAAAGAAACATAGTTATCAACGACCAAGCGAAACGAGCTTTGACAAATGGCTCCTGCCTCTCTTTACAACGGGAAGGATAGCGCAATACTCCCGCCATAGGCAAAATAAACAAAATAGCTGTAACCCATTGCAACCACACAATGTCGTAATACAGTCCCAACAAAAATGTACCGAAGACAAAAAATGCCGCCAGCTCCATATACCCTAAGCTATTCAACGCTTTCCGTTCCATAACGAATCCCTATCCATCGATAAACCGACAGGGAAAAACATTCCCCTATCGATACCATTTTCAAATCCTTCTATTTAAAACAGAGTCAGCCCGATTTCATATCGGGCTGACCTATATCGCATCGAATTAAGCGTCGATATTGGCATAAGTCGCATTAGATTCTATAAACTCGCGACGCGGACCTACGTCCTCGCCCATCAACATCGAGAATACGCGATCGGCCTCGGCTGCATTGTCGATGGTCACCTGTTTGAGAATCCGGTTCTCGGGATCCATCGTCGTCTCCCACAACTGGTGCGGGTTCATCTCGCCCAAACCTTTGTATCGTTGAGTCTCCATCAACTGTTCGTTCCCCTCGCAATATTTCAAGCAGAACTGATCTTTTTGTTGGTCGGTCCAGCAATATTCCTCGGTTTTACCCCGCTTACTCTTACATTTGTACAAAGGGGGCGTCGCCAAATAAACATACCCCTGTTCCAACAACGGACGCATACGACGGAAAAAGAACGTCAACAACAATGTGGCAATGTGCGCCCCGTCCACATCGGCATCGGTCATAATAATGATTTTATGATAGCGCAATTTCTCGATATTCGCCTCTTTCGAATCTTCTTCCGTCCCGATAGTCACCCCCAAAGCCTTGAACATATTACTGATTTCCTGACTTTCGAAGACCTTGTGATCCATCGCTTTTTCCACATTCAATATCTTACCGCGCAACGGTAGAATAGCTTGGAACATACGGTCACGACCTTGTTTGGCAGAACCTCCTGCCGAATCCCCTTCGACAAGGAATATCTCGCAATCCTCAGGGTTACGCGAAGAACAATCCGCCAATTTACCGGGCAATCCGCCACCCGAAAGAGGAGACTTGCGTTGAACCATCTCACGTGCCTTGCGAGCTGCATGACGCGCTGTGGCGGCGATAATCACCTTCTCGACAATTGTTTTCGCCTGAGCCGGATGTTCTTCCAAATAATTTGCCAAAGCCTCGCTCACAGCCGTGTCCACAGCCCCGATAACCTCGCTATTGCCCAACTTCGTTTTGGTCTGTCCCTCGAATTGTGGCTCCATCACTTTCACCGAAATAACGGCGGTAAGCCCCTCTCGGAAGTCATCGCTGCTGATTTCCACTTTCACTTTTTCAAGCATCTTGGAATCCTCGGCATACTTCTTCAAAGTACGGGTCAATCCCCGACGGAAACCCGTCAAGTGAGTTCCCCCCTCGATGGTATTGATATTGTTCACATACGAATAGACATTCTCGTTATACGTCGTGTTGTACGTCATAGCGACCTCCACAGGCACTCCCTGACGCTCGGTAGCGATATGAATCACATCGTCGATAAGATGCTCCTTATTCGAGTCGATATAACGAACGAACTCCTTTAATCCTTCCTTTGAATAGAACACCTCTTTACGATACTCGCCGGCATCGTTAGTCGTCCGTTTATCCGTCAGCGAAAGGGTAATCCCCGCATTCAGATAAGCCAAATCGCGCAAACGATTCGCCAAAATATTATAGTCGTAAACCGTAACAGAAAAAATCGAATCGTCTGGACGGAAGATAATCGTCGTACCCGTCTCTTCGGTCTCTCCTATAATTTCCACATTGTGCAAAGGTTTACCACAAGAATACTCTTGCATATAAATCTTTCCGTTCCTGCGAATCTCAGCACGTAAATAAGTCGAAAGAGCATTTACGCACGATACACCCACACCGTGCAAACCACCGGAAACTTTATAAGACCCCTTATCGAATTTACCACCGGCATGCAATACCGTCAAAACCACTTCAAGAGCCGATTTATGCTCTTTCTCGTGCATATCGACAGGAATACCGCGACCGTTATCGACAACCCTGATAGAATTATCTTCGTTGATATATACCTCGATATGAGTGGCATATCCGGCAAGAGCTTCGTCGATAGAGTTATCGACAACCTCATACACCAAATGATGCAACCCTTTTACACCGATATCGCCGATATACATAGCAGGGCGTTTACGAACGGCCTCTAAACCTTCAAGCACCTGAATACTATCGGCTGAATAACTTTTGTTTTCTGTTTCTTCTGACATATTATCCGAATCTTTTTTGTTTTTATGAGCTATCCCTGCGCTATTCTTATTAACAGAAAATCAACAGGAAACACTTAAAATCCGGCTCAAACAGCCGGATTTCCACCAACAAACAAAAATACACAAAAAAGTTGGAATAGCGAAATAATCCGGGTGGAAATAATCACACCGACGTTTCTCTCAAATCATAGCCCCGACCAGACATTGTGAATCCAAACAGCAAATTCAAACATAAGGATAAAAACAAAAACCCATCTGACAGAAAGCACCTTATTCACAAAAAGATATAAATCATATACACTATGAACCTGAAAAATGACATCAATCAATAACAGGAAAGGAAATGAAAACAATAAATCCACTGGGGTGATTTTAAAAATTAACCCTCTCGCCCATCGCCCCCCTATACCGTTATGCGACACAACAGGAGAATTAATATAAACAGACTGATGAGATGTCGTTTTCGCCCCCTCCTTCTCTACGTGCCACCTCCCCTATTGTATATTCCCATTAATCATTATAAATTTGAAAAAGAAAGACATCAGAGTATGACATAAGTCCGACTCCCATTTGGTCCACGAGACCGAGCCATATGTTCCGTCCCCATACTCTTTACATATGGCTGCGCCGTGCCCCGTAGCTTTACGGGGTGTTTTGTTATGCAAAATATAGGGGAGGTGTCACGTAGTGACGGAGGGGTTGGAAAAATTATATAATCTTTGATTGGAAGGTTAGAAGTATAAAAGGACAATTCTCACTGATTTTTACTGTACCGAGGTAATTCCCATCAAAAAAAAGACACCCCATGACAAAGATACCACATATCTAAACAAAAAAATGCGACAGAAAAATCTGTCGCATTCGTAGCCCATAGGAGAATCGAACTCCTCTTTCAAGAATGAAAATCTTGCGTCCTAACCGATAGACGAATGGGCCTTTACCACTATCGCATGCCCCGAACGGGGTTGCTTTAGCGGTGCAAAGGTAAGCAAAAAAGTGACTTGTACAAAAAATATGCGAAAAAATTACGGATTTTTTGCCGGAAGTCCCTCGGACGGTCGTTTCTTGAGCTGTCAGCGCAGCCGTACGGTCCGCGTCTCGGGGTCGAAGCGGGCGTTTTCGCCCGAGAAGAGACGCTCGATCAGTCCGCTGCCGACCATCTCCCCCGCAGGGAGGTGGTGGAGCGAAGGGGTGTCGATCAGCGCCACCGAGTCGCAGAGCGAAAGCGCCACGTCGAGGTCGTGCGTCGAGAAGAGGATGCACTTGCCCTCGTCGCGGGTCAGCCGCCGGAGCAGCGTCGCCAGCTCGTAGCGGTTCGGGAGGTCGAGGAACGCCGTGGGTTCGTCGAGCAGGATGACCGGGGTGTCCTGGGCCAGCGCGCGGGCGATCATCACCCGCTGGCACTCGCCGTCGGACATACGGTCCATGGTCTTGCGGGCGAAGGCCGACATCCCTACCAGGCGGAGCGAACGTTCGACGACGGCGCGGTCGGCCTCCTGCATGCGCCCGATCCAGTTGGTGTAGGGCGCGCGGCCCAGGGCGACGACATCCTCGCAGGCCAGGTTGGCGATGCGTATCTTGTCGGTGGTGACGAAGCTGACGGTGGAGGCGCGTTGCAGCGCGGTGAGTGCGGCGAGGGGCTTGCCGCAGAGCCGGATCTCGCCGGCGGCGGTGCCCAGTCCGGCGATCG
>OGPJ01000777.1_pt1 | contig 24334 bp, 25 predicted proteins | sample 1552831 | NCBI WGS metagenome assembly OGPJ01 (sample SAMEA2579914, study PRJEB22360) | human gut metagenome | biome: human gut; feature: human-associated habitat; material: faeces | place: Denmark | collected 2008/2010
TCCCGCCAGCAAGGCGTGTACATAATAACCAATACCGATAATGGGAAACTGTATGCGGGAAGCGCCACCGGAAGGAGCGGCATATACCAGCGTTGGCAGGACTACATCCGCGATGGCCACGGAAACGATACGAGGCTGATTGCCATTGTGGAACAGTACGGGTTGGAGTATGTACAGACGCATTTCCGCTACACACTTCTGGAACATTACGACTTCACCGTGCCCAAAGACGTTGTTCTCGCCAGGGAATCCTATTGGAAGGAGGCTCTGGATACCCGCAAGCATGGGTATAACGATAACTAGACGATAATTACTGGAGACATCACACGATGTGAAACACATGGAAATATTGAGAATCGCGAGATCTTGGAAAACTAGCAAAATGTTTGCCCTTCATGGGTTCATGCTGGGTTCCGGTGCTCAAAATTCGAATTTTAAAATGCAAGACATGAGCTATACCGTCTTGTCTCAAAATCAAAATGTAAAAATACACAAACTGCCGAACGTCACCATAGATAGTCAGCAAATCAAGACAAGATTAAACAGATATATCAAAAATTGAATAAGTACAACGTCCGAAAAGTGTCCGCTTTTGGACATTATTAGGATACAATCCAATTCCTTCGATAAGCGAATATTCGAATACTTTACGACCAACGTGATAACGCCCGAATTCTTGCGCATTTTCGGATTTCGGCCTTGGTGGGAAGGGACATGGACCGTGCCGGGTACGATTTTCAGTCGCCAGACAAGGAAAACCGCGATTGGAAAGAGACACGGAGCCAGACCCGCGGAAATCATACAGTTCGACCAGGCCATGTTCGAGACCAAGCTCGATACCGTGGTGCGAGAGAAGGTCGAGCGGATCGTCAACGCGATGCCCGACGCTTCAGGCGGACGAGATCGCCAACGCAGCCAGATACGTGTATTTAGTCAAGTCGTCGCATTCCTGAACTCGAACATGCGGTACGTGACGAACCTGCCCGGGAAGAACGCGGAATGCCTGTGCCACGGGCCGGTAGAGGTGTTCGAACACATCAGTGGCGTATCTCCCGTAATCGTCATGGACAACGCCTGTCTTTCGTCAAATAGATCTGCGTGTCACGAGGTGGTGACGTTTTGTTGAACTCATCCTTTATTCCGTCACCAACCCTCTGTTGTTTATTTTTTATGCTTTAGTGCTTTTTGGGGCTGTATCTGCTGTCTGCCCAGTAAAGACAGTGCCGTATTAGCCACCCAAATCGCGCTATCTTCTCTAACAATGAGCCCAACGATGAACCATGTAGCTCCGTAAATAAAGAACCCCACAATAAGCAGCGGAACCACGGAAAGAGGGAGTGCAGCAGCGGCAAATCCCGCTAATAGCGCAACAACGTTAATCATCAGAGCCTTAAGTATCTCGCTGAGCTGTAACGCATTACGAAGTATTGCCCAAGAAGCATGCACTTGAATGGTGAAAATGACAAATTCCGCAATAAGAACCGCAATAGCCGCTCCCGTGGCTCCCCAAGTACCGTCGAGCGCAAAGTTGGCAACAAGGCTGATGGGCACACCAGCCATATTAGCCATTGCAAGCTTACGCTCAAGATCAAGCGGGGTGAGCACGCACAAACCTATGAATGTGCTCAGGCAGGAGAAAAAGTTTACGAAACCAATAATCTGTACAGAGATTACGGCAGCCGCATATTTTTCCGAAGAAAGCAGCACAATAAGGGGGTATGCGAACGCCAAGAAATAGTTGGCTATACCTAGACTAAGGTTAAAAACGATTCCGAAGCCACGTTGCAGCAAAGATGTGTACTGAGCAGGATTATTCTTGGCATAGTAGGACAACCTTGGTATGAGTACACTAACGATGGCATTAACAACCTGATAGCAAATGCTACGCAGTTTTGCCGCAAGCTGGTAAAAGGCGACTTGCCTATTGTTCGGAGAGAGCATGCCAAGCAATACAGAATCGAAAGAATTGTAAATTGCTGTAGCAATAGAAAGAATCGAAAAAGACACCAACGACTTTCGATGTCTACGAAGATCAGAATGTCCCAAGTTCCTGAATGAAAGCGAGTGCAAAAGCCTAGTGATGTTAAACAAATTATTCGCACAAGCAACAAGGGCAAGTATTGCACCATAGATAAGCCAATCGTCTTGATGACGAACAAATATGAGCATGGCTATAAGCGAAATGATTTTAAAGGCAACGCTTCGTATCGTAATGTACTCATACTGTTCAGTCGCCTGAAAAAACCACTCCACACCATAGGAAAGCAACAGTGTGCTTACCAGAAAAATCCACATCAAGGCAGAAAGATCGCGCAATCGCGGAACAAAAAAAATACACAGAGCAAATACGCTTAGCGCGCATGTGGTGGCAAAGGTAATAATGGTGAGCAATTCTTTGACTGTTTTCGCAAGAGCCTTCGGATCATCTCTCACCCGAGCGCATTCGCGTATACCGTAAGTAGGAACGCCTATTAAACAAATCGCCGAAAGCCAAGTGGATATGCTTTGAGCAAAAGTTACATTCCCGTATCCCTCAACAGATAATACTCTTGTCGCATAGGGAAGAGTAACAAGGCCAATAAACATATTTGAGGCTGTCAAGAAAGTATTCATGACGGCATTAAATTTGACTGAGCGAGTTTTCATAACAAACTTTTGAAAGTAATTTCATGTATATTCTTAAAATACAAACTACTATCTAAATGAGTATAGATAATTTGCTATTTAGCAACAGGCACTGGTGTCTCCACAGTTCCAACTGAATTGATTTGATGTGCTGGCACTCCACCCCATGTAGTATCAGAATAAACGATATCTTTTAGAACAAGCGCATTAGCACCAATACGCACATGATCCGCAACACGTATTCCTCCAAGCACTTTACTGTCAATCATAAGTTCAACATAATCACCAATTTCCGGAGACTGATCATGTGCTTGAGCAATCACAACACCACTCGAAAGAGAACAAAAAGAACCAACCTTGGCATTTCCATTAATAATAATCCGCTGTGGATGCCAAATGATGACTCCCTTGCCTAATACATTCAGAGGAATTTCAGAATTATAAAAACGAGTCAGATGACGAAGTCGAAATAAGTTATACCTGTATGCAATTCGACCCACAAGATCTTTTCTGACATTGAGATAGTACTCACTTTTGCGAAGATATTTCTTTATTCGTACTGAATCATCCAAAAAGAGTCGTTTTAATAAATTCGCCGATGCAGGCTGAACTGAAAGATCTGCCTTCATATACTCATGATAGTCGTTTTTATTCTGAATCATCTAAAGCTCCTAGCAATCGATCAACACAATAGAAAAGAGTAAAATATCCACGGACTACAAGTTTTGTACGTAGACCACAATCATATTTTTTTAAATAAATATTACTTTTCCACCTAGGAAAGTTTTTATTCATCCACCATCTCATCTTTTTTACATAATATCTGTAATGTAAACCACTTTTGAGAATTTGCTGAGATTCATAAATTAGTATATGTTTGATTGCCTGCCATTCGATCTCTGGATAAAATTTATCAAACAAATCTTCATCAAGAGTTTCTTTTATCCAAGAAAAACCATCGAGAATATGATATCTCTGAGCAACATTAGCATTACTCATGATACTCAATTGATTTTTCCTGTATATATAAGGTTCTAATTTAAAAGAATAAACACCTGAAGCCTTAGCAATCAGTACAATAGCGCTTACAACATCTTCACCTATTTTTATTCCTTCCAGCAGCGGAACATTCGTCAACAGAGTTCTCTTAAAGATAAATTTCCATAATTCACCACATTGCAAAATAACATCTTTCTTGCTGATGAATTCTTGTTTTGATATCAACGAGTTCATAGCTAGATCAGAGTCGTCATTAATTAAAGTAGTAAAAGAAACGACATCTGAATCAACATATTCGAGTTGTTTAAGACACTCATCTAAATCCTTTGTATTCAGATAATCATCACTATCCAGAAACAGAATGTATTTTCCTGTTGCTTTCTTTACCCCTATATTTCTTGCACCATTTTGTCCTCTGTTCTTTCCATCTGATAAAAGCTGAAAGTTACAATACTTCTTTTGTAATGATTTTAGCTCCATAATAGTTTGAATATTAGAACCATCATCACAAACAATTAATTCAATATCCTCTCTTTTTTCCATTAGTTGTTCAACGGAAGCAATGCATTCAGAAAGAAAAGGAAAGTTTGTATTATAGACAGGAACTACAATACTGAGAAGCGTCATATCAAGTCTCCCAATAAATTCGAATGTGAATCATGATTGCTAATCTTCTTTGCAGGAATTCCACCTACTGTAATTCCACCTTCTAAAACTGATTTCACAACCAATGCTTGAGCACCGATAGCCACGTCATCTGCAATCCTAATATCACCTATAATTTTTGCACCCGATCCAATAAATACGTTATTACCGATCTGTGGAGCATCCATAGAGCCATTAGTTGCACCAATTGTTACACCATCCTGAATGCGGCAGTTTTTCCCAATCAATGCGTTTCCATTTACAATAATCGTTCCGCGATGAGCTATGGAAAGACCTTCCGCAAAAACATTCAGTGGAATTGAATAACCCATTCGTAGAGATAGTCGATAAAGACGAACTCGTAAAAATACATAAACAATTTTCCCTAGAAAATCATGGCGACAATTCTTATAATATTCTGTCTTCCTCAAGCAACGTTCAAAAATCCAGATATCGTCAATCAATGGAACAGGAAAACGATGTTTTACACCAAGAGCGGCTTTATCGCTTGTAAGAAAGCGTTTATAATCTTCTTTACACTTAATCATTAAATTCCGTCCTCCACTTGCAATAAAGCACCTTAGCAATAGGCATGCAAAGGAAAGTAATCAGCTTACGATTCGAAGATACTAACAAATCGACAATATTCTTTTTAAGAAACATATTATATGTTAACCATAGAATCGTCATTTTAACAATAATTAGTAATCGAACTTTCTCTGGAGTATTTAAAAAGACAGAAGTACGATCAACCATACCCTTAGGGGATAATATCTTATTTTTCCTGCCATTATTCGTTAGACCATCAGATAGATAATCACACACATATATTGCTTCATTAACATGAACCATCTTGTATTTCTCAGATAATCTGACCCACAATCCATCTTCGAAATAAAAATATTCACCTTCAAATTCAGGGAATGGGTTTTTTTCAGAATATCCGTGAAATAAACTTCTGCTCTATCTCCAACTACATTTCTTGCTTTTGAATTAACCCTCGCTTGCACATAAGAAGCAATAACTATATTTTCTGAAAATTCATTGGTATTAATTTTCCCATTAGGATATTTACGAAGAAACGAATACCCACAGATTCCCGCTAAATTTCCATATAGAGCATGATACTTTAAAATCGTTTCGACGGCATTTGGGACCAACCAGTCATCATCATCAACGATAAAGGTTAACTGTCCTTCAGCAAGAGATATCCCCCTATTCAAAGCACGATGCTTTCCACCATGAGGAACATGCCTTTTTTTATCGTAAAAAAGTCTGTGTCAAAACGATTTAATACATCCCACGTGTCATCGCTGCTATCATCATCTATCACAATCCATTCAAAGGAGCGATCGGTCTGCTTCTTAAGTGACTCATAAAGACGCTTAAGCAATTCTGATCGATTGTGCGTGGCAGTAATAATTGAAATAGATATATTTGACATAAAACCATCCTAGATAAAAGTAAAGTTATTTTCTCTTTTAATTCCAGAAACTATCACAAAAAGCATAGACATAAGAACAACTTGATAGTTGAAATAGACTTGAACATTATCTGTAGCCCAGCAAATGATAGTGTAACAGAACAATCCAGGCCAAATATCTTTCATGTTGCTTTTCGCTTTAGAATAAAGCAAATACAGGTAATATATAAAATACACTGCAAAAAGGAAAAACCCCAACTCAATATACATCAGTGCAGTATCATTATGCAACGCAATATTGTCAGTATCAACTGCATGTATATAACTCCAAACATCAAGATAGCCCAGCCCTTTCCCCATATAGCTAGGTACTATTTCATATTCTTTAGAAATAAGACTGTTAAGAGAAACACGCCCCATGAAATTAATATTATATTGGGCTCCTAAATTTGATAAATCATTATTTTTTACCAAGAGTAGCCATACTAAAGAACCTGCATAACAGAACATAGTCAGTAATGCAACAATAAATCTTTTAAGTCTAACCTTATGCACAAGAAAAAATGAAATTACTGCAATTATAAGACCAGGAATCATTATTCTTTTGTATCCAAAAAGGATAAAAATAAATGCAATTAATATTGCATATTTATTCCTCGAAAAACCTTTAGCAATATAGAATATGAAAAATAGGCCGAAAACAAATGTTACTTCATGCGCCTCAAGAATACTTGTTTCTGACATATCCGTACCAGAAAATGATATGTACAAATAATTAAATAAAGATAGAATACCATTGTTAACAAGATACTCTATAACTCTAATTGAGTAAAAAACAACCGCTGCATCAAATAACAAATCAATAGCTTTCAAGCCATATAGAATAACTAGACAAACCCCTTGCAAAAGCGTTGCACTATAAAAAAGCATACGCGAAAATAATTTATCAAAAGCCAAGTTTCCATTATCGTGAGCAATAAATAGAAAACACGAATAAAGAAGACCTACGACAATCGGGAACACTAAATACCAGATATGCGTAATTGGAGATATATCAATAATATTTTTTCGTGATGCAAAGTATGTCAGAAGAGCAAATAATAAACTCAAAGCAACTGCATAATAATACGAAACCGTTCCGAAATAAATTTCATATGAAAGCGCGAGGCATAATACGCAGATTATATTAGACGTTGTTGTTTTATTAAACATGCTTCACATCACTTTATGCTTCTTTAAAAAAGAATGTGTTTTCATAAGAAAAATAATAAAGCCAAATCTTCCATTTTTTAGTTGTTTCTGAAATAATCGCTGCATAGAAGGTAGAGAAGAAAGAGGATATTCTAAACAATAATGCTTAAAAAAATCGCTCTGAGTAAATTCAGAGAAGAATTTTTTCTTTTCTTTCCATTTGAGATTTGAACTCAACAGTGTATAAATATACATACGACTATACGCTACTGCAGTTCTGCTAACTCTTTCTAAACAAGATTTTGAATTTTCTAGAAGCGCTTTTGAATACAACCTATCCAGAAAAGATGTATATTTAGTCAGAGTATTTTCCGAGAATGATCTTGTTATCGAATAATGATCCCCCATTCGATAACAATAATCAGCATCCTTGGTGAAAGAAATTTTTTTTGCTACTTTATATGCATCCAAATTAAAAATGGTATCTTCAGACATTACGTTTTCAAACTGTATGGCATTATCCAATAGCAACGACAACCGATATATCGAAGTCCACACTCTCATTGGAAATGGTTCAGGATTTGAATCATTTAAGTCACGTCCAAAAAGAAGTACTCGGAGCTCACAAATTTCAGCTGCCTTTCCATATGATTGTCCTCCCAGAGGATGTGGATAGTAATCATGCTCATTCCCATTTAAATATTCGCGATGTCCTCCAGTCACGATGTCTGAATTGTTTTCTTTCGCTGCAGCATACAGCTTTTCAAACATTTTTGGATGAACCCAATCGTCGGAATCGACGAAACCAACATACTCGCCTACTGCGTTAGCAACGCCGGTATTGCGCGCTGAACCAAGACCGGCATTCTTTTGATGAATAACCTTGACACGAGAATCTTCTCGTGCATATTCTTCTGCAATTTCCCCACAATGGTCGGGGCTACCATCATCAACGAGAATTATTTCGATATCTTCAAGTGTTTGAGCAAGAATGCTGTCAACGCATTCCCGAAGATACGGTTCAACATTATATATAGGAACAACAACACTAACCTTGATGTTTTTACTCACAATTCACCTTCCGATACTGCTCTGCCAGTAAATTGTTATATCTATCGCTTTCCCTCGTCCATTTCTGCCGTTCTACGGTTTTGATTAAATCATATTTATTCTTCTTAATTTTGCTTAATTCATATTTGATACGGAATAAAGGTTCAGGACGATCAAAATCAGATTCGCAGACATCTGAATTGAACGACACTAAGCGAGGAGTAACTTTTATACTCTCTAAATGCTGGGGCACTGTCTCAATCTCAAACTTACGGCGGAAGAAATGAGCATACATGATTTCTACTTCCGAATCCTCATAACAAGCCATCAAATGCCCCCCCTCCAGCGAACAACGAACTTCCTGCCTCTAGAGTCATAGAACTCATCTTTATTGACCTGTGGGTCTCTCCAGCGGGTTTCGACAAAGGTTTTCACATCATTGACAAGACATTTCGCATACATACCACGATACTCATCAAAATAGCATGAATCATTTATGGTAAATACATCTTGGTAATTCAGATCTGGATATTTCCCTTGAGACATGAAAAGAGTATTCATTCTCTCATTATTCCGATATAGAGAAATGTGTCCTAAATATTGGCAACGTTCATATCGATCAAGAACATCTTCAGTAAAGAAAGAACGCAAATCACCTAGCAATAAATCAGAGACATCGCAATATCCCCAAAAATCATATTTTTTAAGATGTTCACTAAAAATCAAACCAAAAGCAGGTTTAAAATCGCATAGCTTATAAGGCTGAGCTAATGCAATATTAAAATCAAATGGCTTAGACGCTAACTTTTGCATGTCTGACCATGTCATACGATGGACATAAATATTCTCATCTGACAATACAGAATCATCATCTGTGAATATGTGAAAATCAATTGATGAATTGCTTTTTGCGGTTTGCAACCATAGTTGAAAAAAGGCGGTAGTTTACCAAAATAAGGAATAACAATGCCAATAGTCTTCACTTCAGTCTTCCTCCATCATCTCGCACTGCAAGTAGCCTCGAATTAACTGCTGCACATAATTTCGCTGCTGACAACAAGAAGTGACATACTCATAACAGCAATGCTGCATAGCAGTATAAGACCTGTTGTCTACCGAAACTGCTTTATACAGACTGCGTGAAAGATCATCCATATTCCCGGTTCTGAAGATAAACCCAGTTTTACCTTCCTCCACCAACTCAGGAATGCCGCCGATCCTGGCACCGATAATCGGCGTCTGGGCGGCCAAGGATTCCAAACCGGAATACGGCATGTTCTCGCGCCATTCGGAGCTCAGCACGGTGAAGCGGGCATTGCCAACTTCGCGCTGCAGTTCCTCACCGCTCTTGTATCCCAGCAGATGAATACGCGAGGAGGCCTGTGGACCAGCGGAGGCTATCAACTGCTCAATGGCACCACGTTCCGGTCCGTCACCTACAATATGCAAATCCCACGCATCGGGAAGCATCTGGGCATCCTGGTCGTTGCTCTGCGCATCGGCATTTCCCCCAGCAAGCCCCGCGGCCTGCAGGAATGCCTTCACCAAGGTAAGAATTCCCTTCTCCTTGGAAAGGCGACCGAAGAACAGGAAATAGGGCCGCGCCCCGGCCTGTGTATCCTCGAACTTATGCGTGTTCGCAATCCGGGCACCCATCGCCATCTGCGAATCGGTCAGGAAGTTCTGCATCGCAACGGTCTTACCAGCGAAACCGCCCTCATCGAGCTTGCTTTTCATAAACTGCGAAGGCGCGATGATCAGATCGATCTTGTCATACGAATGGTGGAGCTTCAGGAACTCCGCTTCCATGGTGGCCAGAGCGCTTTTCGCTCTCGATCCCTTCACACACACGTTCTTCGTGGCATGCATGAAATGCTTATCCAAGCAGGCGTCGCAAACTTCTCCCCTGCCATTCACCATCGTATAGGCCGGGCACAACAGAATGTAATCATGCGCCGTATACACCACCGGCACATGATGTTTCTTTAAATACGGTGCATCAAGAATCGAAAGCGTCAGCTGGCGATGCACATTGTTCATGTGGATCACATCCGGCTTGAATTCCTCTAGCAAAGCTTCGAACTTACGTCTCGCTTCAAAAGAGTAAATCAGAGTGGAGGCTTCCTGAACCTTCTTGAAAGCGGAAATATCCCCCACATAGTCCTTTTCGGAAACGAAGTATTTACTCCAATAGCTCGGTTCGTTATTCGGGTGCTGCATGGAGAAGAACGCGACATCGTGGCCAAGCGCACGTAAGCCTTCCGCCAATGCGAAGAAATAGGTTTCCGCGCCACCTTTACGATAGAAATATTTGTTCACTAGGAGAATTCGCATGCTCACTCTCCCCCATACAGGTTCAGTGTTTGATCGGTGACATCATCCCAGTTATATTTGTTGACGATGTAATCTGCGGCATTTGCCTTGTAACGTTGTACAAGATCATCGTTTTCAAGCAATTCCTGAAGTTTTTTCCGCAGGGATTCAATAGAACCATGCTGGAATATCGCTGCATGCTCTTCTACTACTTCCGCACATTCCGGAATGTCGGACGTGAGGCAGCAGTTACCGTAACTCATGGCTTCCAGCAGACTCATCGGCATGCCCTCCAAGTCGCTTGGGAGCACATAAATATAAGCATTGCTATAGAGCTCTTTGAGCGCCTGCCCTTGTATGAATCCGGTCAAAATAACACGAGAATCCTGATTAGCCATCTGCTGAATATGCTGGTAATACTCGTTGGAGTCGGAAGCGCCTCCAGCGATGACAAGCTTTTTGTTCGTATTCAGCTTGCTGAACGCCTCGATAAGGTAATGCACGCCTTTCTCGGGAACAATACGTCCGAGAAACAGTACATAGTCGTTCTTGTGAAGACCATATTTTTCGGTAATTTCCTGCGCCGAAACTGGCTCGCCATATTCGATGCCATTGGGAATGAAATGTGTGCTGCGACCATATTTTTCTTGAAAATACTGCCGCATGCTTTCGCTGAGCACTATGATTTCATCCGCGCATTTCGCTGCGGTACGTTCTCCGAACTTGAGATATGCGGAGGCGAACTTGCCCCATTTGGCACGCTGCCAGTCAAGACCATGAATGGTCGCTACCGTGCGAACGCCCGCCCAATGAGCCAGACGCAGCATGACGCAGGGACCTTCGGCATGATAGTGAATCACGTCAGGCCTGGCCGCAATGGCTTTCAGTGTTGCGAAGAATGAGGAGGTCAGCGCCGCCAAACCTTTCGCTTCGAAAGTCGGCACTGGAACAACACGCACGCCGTTATATACAAAAGGCTTATTTGCAGAATGAACGTTTCCGTCGAATTCAGCACCCGCAACATTATGTCCCTTGCGATTGTATGCGATGACCTTATGCCCCTTTGCGGCCATACGCGTAGCTAGTTCATCTACAACGATCTCGATGCCGCCTTCACGAGAAGGAATGCGCTTATGACCTATCATCGCGATATTAACCATCAACGGCCACCCCTTAGCTATTCAGAGTGCCAGAATCGTGCCACAAGCGTTATGCAGGGCAGAGGATTGCACAGTCTGACCACCAACCAAACCGACGTAACGGCCGTTATCGGCTCTTTGTCTATTTCGAGACCATAAGAAAGGTGTCAAAATCAGGTTTTGAACAAGGCCTTCAAGTCACGAACAGGCAAAGTGTTCATGGGAAACCTGTGAAGAGCGCCCCTGAGGTATGTGGCGGGACTGAGTGTGTCTAAGGGGGATGCAAGAATCAGCACTGTCAGATAGTGAACGGGATCGGGCAGCTCCTGTGCGGTTCGTGCTGCGCTTGAAAATGCCAATTCGGGGTTCATTTGGAGGGACGGGACTCGCATGCCGACCACAGGTCGATCGATTACAAAAAGAGCCGATAACGGCCGCTATGTCGGTTTTGGCGGGCACGCCGTCTGCACTCCGCTTTCCGAGACCGTTACGGAGGTCCGTGGGATTTGAGCGAGTCGATCCGCATAGCAGTCGCAATGCACAAGCCGTACCGCACGCCCGACGACCCGGCCTACCTGCCGCTCCACGTCGGGGCAGCTCTGCACCCGGACGTGCTACCCGACATTCAGGGAGACGACGAGGGCGATAACATCTCGTCCCTCAACGCAAGCTATTCCGAGCTGACGGCCCTTTACTGGATGTGGAGGAACTGCGACGCCAACTACAAGGGCCTCGTCCACTACCGCAGGCTGTTTGCGTCCCCCAGTTTCGCGAACCGACTGCAAAAAGACCGGTTCGTTCGAATCGCATCCGGCAAGGAGATTAGGGAAGCGCTGAAAAAGACCGGCGTAGTCGTGCCCTGTAGGCGAAACTACTATATCGAGACGATGCGCTCGCACTATGCGCACACGCTCGATGGATCCCATCTGGACGTTATGAGGGACATTCTCGCGTCGAAGACGCCCGAATACGTTCCCATGTTCGACAAGTGCATGGCCTCTACTGGCGGCCACATGTTCAACATGTTCGTCATGCGCGCCGACCTATTCGACGCGTACTGCGCATGGCTCTTCCCACTGATCGACGAATTGACTAAACGGATCGACGCCTCGGCATACACCCCATTCGAGAAACGTTATCCCGGCAGGGTCAGCGAGCTCCTGCTGGACGTGTGGCTCAAAACAAACGGACAAGATGTCGTCGAATTACCCCTTACCAGCCCGGAACCGACCGACTGGTGGAAAAAGGGCAAGGGCTTCCTCATGGCCAAGTTCGCCGGCAGGAAATACGCGAAGAGCTTCTGATCTACGTCGGCGAATCAGAAAGGAATCAAAGATCCTTGTTCATTTTGTTCTTTATTATTTCAGTCTTCACTATATATTTGGACTATTCTGCCCACAAAGATATATCAAGTCCTGTGATCGTTTTCACTTCTTTATGGCTGTTCATATGCACCCTCGCATCATTACGACTCTATGGATTTACGGGTTATTCAGAAAAAACAATTGGCTATATTACCTGCGGCAGCGTGGCTTTTTCTTTGGGTGCTTTCTCATCTACGCTGGTAAATAAGCAGACCGTTAAGCAAACACGATATGCTAGCTTACACGGAAAGACTCTCCAAACGAGCGATAGCAATCAACAACAGCTTTGCTTCACATTTCTTGAGATAATATTAGCGCTAGCTTGCGTAGGTAGTGCATTATCTTTCTTTTCCTCACTAAACGCGTTCAGAAGCGGCGCATCCTATATGGAAGTGCGTGGCAGTCGTTTAGGATACAATGACGAACAGGTATTTTCGAATCCAATCGTTGGATTGTTTGTCACTTACTTTTGTGGTCCAGCAATGACAGTGCTCATACCTATTGCAATCGTCTTCCTTTTCAAAAAACAACACAAAAAATTTAGTCTGATCGTTTTTTTATGCGCTCTTATGAATACTGTCTCCAGCGGCGGGCGCATTCAAATAATATACATAGCTTTACAGTTAATAGCAGCTTTTTTATACTATAAAAGAGCTATCACCGCTAAAACAAAGAGAACTATAAAGATTGCTGTAATTGTAGGAATTGTAGCATTGTTTGTCTTAACATCACTTAGGACAAGTCAGAATTTCTTGCAAACGACATACACCTATTTCACATTACCTGTAGGTCTTTTTTCATATTACACCTCAATTATTGATTTAAATAATTTTGAATCTTTTGGCGCGGCAACATTTTATCCTCTGTTCTACGTTCTTGCGTCTGTTGCCAACTTCTTTGGGGCCAAAACGTTGTTTTTGGATAATTTAATCTATTACGTCGGATTACCACAAGAAACCTGGACATCAACCTTATTCCCAACGGGATCCTACAATGCCTTCTGTTCTTTATTTTACTTTTTTTATCTCGATTTTCGAATTGTTGGAATAGTTCTTTTTTCATTGCTTTATGGCTTCATATCAGGATATGTATATAAAAAACAAAGAACTAGAACTAATGACACATGGTTCATATTATATCTGCTTATATTGCAAACCATCATAGGCTCTTTTATGATTTTCCAGCTTGGAAATACAAAATTCTTTGTAAGTTTATTCATTTTTGGAATTGCGATTCTCCTTGGGAAAAAGAGATAAAAAAAGGAATCATGATGAAAGATAAATCACCCGTCAACATCGTGGTGCCGGTCTACAACGTCGCTGACCTGCTGTCCCGATGCGTCGACTCACTACTCGCACAGACATACGAGGACGTACGAATCGTCCTAGTCGACGACGGGTCCACAGACGACTGCCCCGCAATATGCGACCGATACGCAGAACAAGACCTGCGTGTCACCAGTCTCCACAGGACAAATGGCGGGCTCTCAGCTGCCCGTAACACGGGAATCGACCACGTGTTCTCAATCGAAGAACCCTCGCGCGGACGATACATAGCGTTCGTGGACTCCGACGACTGGGTCGAGCCCGGATACGTCGAGTCCATGCTCGAGACGCTGGAGGCGTCCGGCGCGGACGCGGCGCAGTGCGGCCATTTCGTCTCCTACGCGCCGGACAACGAGGACGACAAGGACCCCGCCCACACGCGCACGACACTCGACCGTGCGCAAGCAGTTGAGAGCCTGTGTCGCAACGGCCTGTGGGACGTGACCGCATGGAACAAGCTGTACCGGCTCGACCTGTTCAGGCAGATACGGTATCCGGAGGGGCTCTTGTATGAGGACACCGCCACTACATACCTGATTACGCAGGAATGCAACAGGGTCGCGGCGGACATGACACCCCAATACCACTACGCGCAGCGCTACACATCCATCGCGAACGGCACCACCTGGAAGGACAGCAAGCTGGACCTCGTGCTCGCCGGCGACCGGATGGCCGCATGGGTGTGCGAACACTATCCCGACCTTAAAACGGCCGCAGCTGAGAAGCGGGCGTACGTGCGCCTCTCCACGCTTTCCCAGATGGTCAACACTGGTCATCATGACAAGGGCCTCGCCCGAAGACTGCGCCGGGAGGTCCTCTCGGTTGCACCAACCGTGCTGTGCGATCGCAGAGCGTCGAAACGCGACAAGCTCGGCATTCTCGCCCTGCTTCCCGGCTTCTGGTGCTATCGCGCCATCTGGAGTCGCTACTACGAGGCCAAACGAAACAGGACCGTGGCCGGTCCGACCGGAACACCCGACACGACAGGAAAGGAACAATCATGACAACAGCGGCGGTGATCACGCTCCATCAAGTCGACAACTATGGCACACAGCTTCAGGCATACGCCACGCAGGAGAAGCTGAAGCAGTATTTCGACAACGTCGTTCTCATTGACTATCGACGTCCCGATACGTATGGTAAGGGCCTGGTCGACTCCTTCGCCAAAGGCAATCCGGTGAAGGCCCTGGCGTTCCTGCCAACCTACTTGTTATGGAAGAAAGTGTTCGACGGCTTCCGCAGCGAATATCTGAACCTCACGGAAAAGACGTATCTCAGCGAATCGGATTTCAAAAACTTCAACGATTTCGCTGACGTGTACGTCTCCGGCAGTGACCAAGTGTGGAATTCCGGATGGAACAAGGGAGTCATTCCATGCTTCTATCTGGACTTTGCCCCTGACGGAAAACCCAAGTACGCGTATGCGTCCAGCTTCGGCCGAAGCCATCTCGACGAGAACGAAGTCAACCAGTCGAAGAAGTACATTGATCGTTTCGACATGATCTCCGTACGAGAGCAGAGCGGCGTTGATATTCTGAACGATCAGTACGGATACCACAACGCTGTGCAAATCGTCGACCCCACGCTGGCGATGCCGGCATCGTTCTGGCGTTCCATCGCCACGAGACCGCGGGTTAAAGGCGACTACATCCTTATCTACAACCTGAACCGCAGCAAAGAGTTCGACGGATATGCGGATGAACTGTCACGCAGAACAGGCCTGCCTATCTACCGATTCTGCACCCGCGTGGATCAAGTATTCCGGAACGGCAAAAGCCTCGTAGTGCCTGAAATCCTCGATTTCGTTTCCCTTGTGGACAACGCGAAATACGTGCTGACTGACTCATTCCACGCGACCGCATTCTCCATGAACATGGGAACCGAGCCAATCTGCATCTACCCGGGCCAGTATTCCGGAAGGCTTTCCGAGTTCCTGAAGCTTGTGGACTCCGAGCAGCGCCATGTGGACGGATATGACGACTTCGACGTGATTAATCGGCATGTGGACTTCGCCAAGGTCGAACGAATACTCGACGCAGAGCGCACGAAGGTCGACGAATACCTCGCCAACATGCAGCAATCAGTACTCGCAAACAAACAATGATTATTCATCACTCACACTTAATTGGAGGATTCAAATGAGTGAGAAGCTCAGAGCAGTGTTTCACGCGTGCGTCCCGCGTCCTATAGCATCAGCAATACGAAATCTACGGCAAACGCTTCATCTTTACAAAGACTCCGTTCTTCAGGCACATAGATATAACCGAAACTACTCCCGTGTTGCCTCTACCGAGCTCACACAATTGGAAACACGAATCATGTTCCTGAGCCATCAGATAGAAAAAGGACTCAGCCATAGCGATTTTCGATATGGATTTGGACGCAAAGTGTTTCTCGAACTTCCAGCCATGCTCAAAAGCTTAGAGCTAGCCGACAGCAACTATGAGGAAAACACCGTATTTCAAGAGTCGATGTCAGCACTACACGAGTACATGGAACGCCATATTCGCGCGGGCAAGGATATCTCATGGCAAAAAAGTCTTTTCACCAACGAGCAATGGAATCGTATTAAGTCCGCAAATCCATCACGCGGGGGAAGCATCGTCATCCGACGGTCAACAAAAGCTAACAACTCGCTCCTACCTTACGCTCAACTTAATGAACACCGTCATTCGGTACGAGAGTTTTCCGATGAGCCAGTAGATATTAATCTCATCGAGCAAGCCATTGACATGGCTATGAGGACACCGTCCGTCTGCAACAGACAACCAACTCGAGTTCATCTGATCCTAAACCCTGAAATCATCACTAAGGCTTTGGCTATCCAAGGAGGAGTAAGAGGATATGCGGCACCCCCTGCCCTTATTCTCATTACTTCCGACCTGCGATCGTTCATCACATCCTATGAACGGAATGAAGGGTTCACTGACGGCGGACTTTTTGGTATGTCCCTTCTTTTATCGCTTGAATCCTTAGGACTTGCTTCCTGCCCTCTGAACACCATGTTCACGGCAAAAGCAGATAAGGATACCCGTAAACTTCTTGATCTCCCTGATAACGAAGTGCCAGTCATGTATATTGAGGTCGGTAACTTCCTTGAGGAAACTCGCACATGTGCATCGGTTCGTTATACAGGAAATCAAATCACGACAGTCATCAAGTAGGAACTGCTGATTTCTTATGCATGAATCTAAAACATTAGATAGATGAGTTAACCGAAAGACAATGAAGGCTACGAATAACAAATCACATTCGCGTATTTTTAAGAATGCGTTGTTCCTATACGCGCTCACGTTTTCAAACTATCTGATCGGACTATTGCTCCTGCCGTACCTGTCACGCGTGCTCAGCGTGGAGAAGTTCGGCGTGATCGGATTTGCGACGTCGTTCTGCCTAGTGTTCCAGATGGTGGTGGAGTACGGTTTCCAGTTATCGACCACCGCGACCATCTCCGTGCATCGCGACGACAAGGCAAAAATGTCCCGAACCATCTCGACGATGACGTACACCAAGCTGTTGCTGGCGTGCGGCGCGTCGGCCGTGTTCCTGGCATGCGCGATGTTCGTGAACATGCTCCGCGGCCATTTCGTGATCATCCTGCTGTTCTTCGTGGACTCGATCGCCAAAGCACTGCTTCCGGACGCCTACTTCAGGGGCATCGAACGCATGAAAGACATTACCATCCGCGCGGTGTCCGCGAAATCCGGAATCTTGGTGGCGACGCTGTTGTTCGTGAAGGGCGACGACACCCTGATCATATATCCCATCTCGATGATCGTATTCGATACCATCGCGCTCTTGTGGGCGTTCTCCCTGCTCAAACGCGACGGCTTGAAGGCGACCAGCACCACCATGAGGGAAATGTTGGAAGCGTTGAAAGACAGCTTCTGGTTCTTCATATCCCGCATATCCGTGAGCATCAACGGATCATTGGGATCCATCTTCCTCGGCATGCGCTACAGCCCCGAATCCGTGGAGATGGGCCTGTACTCCGGCGCGACCAAATTGTCGTCCGCCGGAGAGCAGATGATTCCGCCGCTCGGCGACGCGCTCTACCCGTCGATGGTTAACAAGAAGGACTACAGGCTGTTCTACCGCATAGTGTTGCGGGGCGGCATTCTCTGGTTCCTCGCGTGCGTGCTGGTAGAAGTGCTGGCAACGCCGTTATGCGTGCTGATTCTCGGCGGACAGTACGCCAGCGCGGGCGGGTTCCTACGGATACTGATGGTCGGCGTGTTCTTCGGATATTTCAGTTTCATGTTTGGCTATCCAGCGCTCTCGCCGATCGGGAAGGCGACCTGGGCGAACGCGGCGATCATGGTCAGCGCGATCGTGAATCTTACGGCCTGCGCGGTTCTGTGGCTGGCTGGAAACATCACGCCGTTGACGGTGTGCGTGGTGTTCTCCAGCACCAACATCACGACCTTCATCGTGCGCTTCGGCGCGTTCATGAAGTTCAGGAACTTAGCGGAACGGGATGCAGAATGAGTGGTTCCAAGCGTATCGAGTGGATCGACGTAGCCAAGGGTGTCGGCATCGTACTGGTCAGTTTCGGACACCTCAGGAACGGTGACGGCGAAAGCGTATGGCTGCCCGCATTGGACGCGCCCATCGACGCGATATACCTGTTCCATATGCCCCTGTTCTTCCTACTGGGGGGGCTCACGTTCAGTAGGAGGGGCGGGTTCAAGGCGTTCTTGGTGCGCAAGGCCAAAACGTTGCTGGTGCCGTATTACGTGTTCTCCCTGTACTTCCTCGCGAAACCGTTTGCGATACTGCTCATACCATCCATGCGCGCGGCCTTCCAGACGAGCCACGACTACGGTATTGCGCACCAGTTCCTCGACGTGCTCGTCATGGGCAACGGACTGTGGTTCCTCATGGCGTTCTTCGTGGGCGAATGCCTGATGTACGGGCTGACCAGCCTGACTGATAACGGGCGCGTGCTTGCCGCTATTGGAATGGCGTTCGTCATCCTGTCGACATTCGTCTCGTCCCAGACCGGATGGCCTGCACTACCCTTCCAGATTGCGGCCGGAGTCAAGGCAGCTGGCTATATGTGCGTCGGATACGTGCTGAAGGAATGGCTCAAAGCCATTCCGCGCAGGAGAGCGGGCGTATCGTCAACTTGCGCGGTCATAGTGTTCCTGACGTTGGCGGTACCAGCCGTGACCGGAATCATACCGGATGGTCCGGCGCTGCTGACCGCATCGGTCGCGGCGGCATTCCTTGGCACGTTCGCCGTCATCTGGCTGTGCATCGCGGTGAGGTCATGCCGGATGCTGGCCTATATCGGGCGCTACAGCCTCGTCTATTACGCGCTGAACGCATTGACACTCAACATCATGAAAATCGGGCTTTTCCGCGTCATCGGCATCAACGTGACGTCCACACCGTGGTTTTCACAGCTTCTCGCGGGCCTCGCGGCCACCGCCCTTGCGCTCGTGCTGCTGACCCTCGCGAACCTTTTCATACAACGCTGGATGTGGTGGGCTATAGGCAAAAAACGCCCATAACCCAGTAGTGCCCGAAAGGTTGCGCACTTTGGATCATGCCCGTCCATGGCGCGATGACCAGTTCGCTTCCCCAGCGTGCCACCAAACCGGAGCATGTCGAGGTTCCGGCGCGCGGTACGCCTTCCGTCCGCCGGAACGCTCGTATCTGGACACCCGACGATCTCGTCGGCCTGAAGCGTCGAGCATCGCGTTGAGTACCTCGAACGCCTTCTGTGTGATGAGCCGGTCGTGCCTGGTCCCTGGCGTGTGCCGGTCAATCCACATGGTATTCTCGAGCATGGTTCCGGCTCCCGGCTTCCAACCGCGGTTCTTTCGTTTGGCGAATGAAAAAACCGTACACAGGACGCGGACCATGCCTTTCACGTCAAAGACTGAAACCCAAAATGCGCAAGAATTCGGACGTTATCTTTGATGGAGCACTACATTTCACCAACTCAAATTATCTATTCATCTCTTTCAGGAACGTTGAGGCATATCAATCGAGTTACGGCAACACTGATTTTGCCAACTAAGAAACATGAATTTTTTCCAAGTCATCGGAGAAGCTACCAGGAATTCACCTAGTCCGAACAAAGAAGTCGGGAAAATGATTCATAGAAAAGATTTCAAAGGTGAGGTCTTACGTGCCCTATTGTTAAAATGGCAAGACAACATGAAAGAACCGATTATTCGTACTTACGGTACATTTTGTCTCGAACAGTCTGGCCTCGCCCGTTTTAGGTTTCTCCTCCTTATCGAAGCTCTTGAAGGTGAATATGATTCAATTCATCAAACTGAGATTGAAACAGAAAAACTGCCATTGTTTAACGAAATCTTACTGTTATACCTTGCCTTCTATCAGTATGCACCCTTATGAGTGACGACGGCACCGACAGTGCGGAAAAGTAGCACGATGTCTCCCAGCATGGACCAGTTCTGCACATAACTGACGTCCAAAGACTCGGATTCTTCCTTACTCAAGTTGGATCTGCCAGACACCTGCCATGGACCGGTAATACCAGGCTTCACCAGCATACGAGTGGCATACGTCTGGTTGTATTGAGCCACCTCCTCAGGTAACGGCGGACGCGGGCCCACCACGCTCATATCGCCCTTCAACACGTTCAGGAACTGCGGAAACTCGTCAATGGAGAACTTACGGATAAACTTGCCCACCTTGGTGACTCGCGGATCGTCCTTCATCTTGAAGATAAAACGACCATCCTGACCGGTTTCTTTCGCCAGTTCCGCCTTCATCTTGTCCGCATCCACCACCATAGAACGGAACTTGATCATCTTAAACGGCTTGTCACGGCGCCCAACACGAGTCTGCGTGTAGAAAATAGGACCGCCGTCGGTAAGCTTGATAGCAATCGCAATAGGAACGGTAACAATCGCAGTAACAATCACGGCAAACAGCGAAACCAGCACATCAAAAACGCGCTTTTTGCACATATCCCATGGCGAATACTGCGGCAGGCTGATCGTCATCACCGTCGTACCCTGAATCACACGGATGTTGGTCTCGTGACCACTCACGTCCACTGCGGAAGTGACCACCGCAATCTCCAGATTCATGGTTTCCATGTTCAGCACAAACGTGTTGAAATTATCGGAGAACCGATGCATCACATCCGTCACCATCACCGTCTGCACGCCCATGGAGACGGCACGTTCGGCAAAGTTCTTGCAATACGGGAGCGTTGCGATGTCTCTGCCGCAAATCTTACGAATCCGCTGCTTGAACTCTGCGGGAACATCAATGGCCCTCACATAGCCGGTCTGTGCATCCAGCCCAATCGGGCATATCGCAATAGCATGGTAGTTCAACTGGCTTTTCTGGCTCAGGAACTGCAAGGCATGCTCAATACCCTCCAGCGAGCCGACCACCACAGTGCCATACGAGTACATGCCCCGCTTGCGTTTGAACAGCACGAATTGACGGACGGCAAGACGCACCACCATGGTGACCAGCATCGCACACAACAGCTCTAGCACCGTGGACAACAGCGACACGTAAATGTTCAGAATGAACTCAAACGCGCAGATCATCAGCCCTGCGAACACAGCTCCCTTAAACAGGAGCACATTCAGCTGGTAGCCATCCCCCATCACATGGCGGTGGTACACCCCCCACACTGTGCAGGCAGAAGACCCACACCAGTGCACACACCACCACATACGCCCACAGATTGATATGGAAGTGGAAGCGGGAGGAATACAGGTTAATTTCGCTCTGCGTCATCAGTACCACGACCGCGGCGAGAATAAACGAAAGCATGTCGCAGAACACCAGAAGAGCATTGACGAAGAAGCGCCAATACGCGACGTTCAATACCCTCCTCCTGGAGGTCTCCTTCAAATCCGTTCTCACACTGCCGGCCTGGGACATTTTCTTTCTCTTTCTCATGCCTCACACCCATAAGGGGGCAATCGATTTTAGAATAGCGTTAGAACCGTACAACATTCCAGACGCGGTTGCATACCCTCGTTGTGTAGGGGACGAATACACCCTTGCAGAATTTCTGTGGAAGGCTGTGTGATAGCTAGGCGACAATCTGCGAGCGCACGCGTCGTGGTGCCTGCGCATGCTGACGAAACCTACGCAATCCGCGCACAAATCATGCGAGACGGGCAACAGGTAGCGAGAGCATCAGCAGAAGCCCAGCAAGCGCATCGCAGCAAATGAGCATGAAATCAATAGCACGATACCTTAAGCAACATCAATTTGAATGTTTGATTATTGAAACAAAACAGTGTACAGTATTGTTTCAATAATCAAACAGTAGATAGTTTGTATGAAAAATCAAACAGGTACACAATGACTGAATTCCAAACCCAGCTCAACTCGACCAACCAATTGGCCACTTCAATCCAAGACGCACGAAGAGCCAAAAACATGACCCAAACAGAGCTCTCCTCCATCACCGGAATCCCCCGCCCCTGGATCAATCAACTCGAACACGGGCACATAGAAAATCCCGGGTTCACCAAACTTCTTAAAATCATGGATGCGCTAGAAATGCGCATATCCATAAGCTATGCCATTCACGAATCAGCGCAAGATTCACCGGAAGAAGAAACCTCGCCAACCCCCACGGCTACCGCATTCGCCAACGCCTACGCGAGCCTCGCGAAAAACATAGGGCATTCCCTCCAAACCTCGTCAATGATTCCTTCCATGGACACGGTACTAGAACCGGTACTAGAACAATGGAAAACCATCGAACAGCGGAATCTCACAGAAGTAAGCGAACACCTAGGAGGATTCCTCAAGAATTTCGGACAGAACTACGCCAACACGTATGCCACACTGCAAAACCGGTCAAAACTCATCGAGCAGCAAGCCAAAGAACTCGACAAACACGAGCCCGACAATAACGAAGAAGCTTAATTTCCCATGACTGACAAAAAACTCATCGTATTTCTCGAAGGACAGCGAATCGGAATACTGCAAGAAGACATATCCGGAAAGCATTCCTTCATTTACGACGCCAATGCCCCTGCGCAATTATCCCTATCCATGCCCAGACGATCCGAACCTTGGACCGGCAAGCCAATAGAAGCCTATATCGATGGCGTGTTACCTGACGACCCCATGATGCGCAGAGCAATCGGCAAGCAATATGGAGTCAATGGAAATAATCCCTTCGCATTGCTGAGCGCAATCGGATTGGATTGCGCGGGAGGAGCGCAATTCGTTCCGCCAGAGCAAATCGAGACAGTAAAAGACGCACCATATTCACTCGTCCCTATCTCTGAAAAAGAGATAGAACAGCGCCTTACCTCCATCGCAGGCACAAGCAATGCCTCATGGCAAGCCTCCGACGAACACTGGTCGCTGAACGGCGCACAAGACAAAATTGCGCTCCACTATGCCAATGGCAAATGGTACGAAGCACATGGAACCGCACCAACAACACATATCATCAAGCCCGGCATACATGCCTTGCATGAGCAAGCTTTCAACGAATACATCTGCATGAAAACAATTGGAGCATTGGGAATTCCCGTGGCACAAACCACATTCCGCATGTTCGGGGGAACTCCCGCTCTCGTCAGCACACGATGGGACCGTAAAATCTCCACAGTAAACGGCCACTCCGTTGTACAGCGAATTCACCAGGAGGACTTCTGTCAAGCAACCGCTCATCCAACACAAGAAAAATACCAGTCGGACGGCGGCCCCTCCGCTCAGGACATCATTCAATGCATGAGAAACAACAATCTGAGCGAAATTGATATCGCTCAATTTTACATAGCCCTTGTCATCAATTTCCTCATCGGCGGCACCGACGCCCATGCAAAAAATTACGCGCTGCTGGAACCCACCGGAGCCAAGCCATCATTCGCACCACTATACGACACTGCATCCATGTACGCCTACGAAACCCAACGCAAACAACGCAAACTTGCCATGAGCATCGGCGGCGAATACAACTATGAACGTATAGAGCTCAGGCATTGGCAGAAACTTACCGAGCCATTCGGAAGCAAGGATTTTAAATTCTGTTGTTCCACGTTATACACACTCAGCCAAACCATGCCGTTTGCGTTCATGGCAACCGCAATTAATTGTTTGCAGGAAACCAGCGCTCTAGAGAATTGTAACGATTCCGCTTTAGAGAATCGGAAGATTCTCATACAAAAAATCGAAGAGGGGCTTGTCAAACAATGTAAACGCGTTGAAAGTTGGTTCGTCTGAACTAAGCAACGATTTGGGAGCGGATGGGGGCGGGGGTTACCGCACGGTGTTTGCGCATGC
>OGPJ01000778.1_pt1 | contig 24327 bp, 32 predicted proteins | sample 1552831 | NCBI WGS metagenome assembly OGPJ01 (sample SAMEA2579914, study PRJEB22360) | human gut metagenome | biome: human gut; feature: human-associated habitat; material: faeces | place: Denmark | collected 2008/2010
CGGAAGCAAGACGGTTTTTCAACTACCCTTATGCGGCGGTAGAAGAGGCCCTGTCCAATGCCGTCTATCATAAGGGCTATGACGAGCGCGAACCCATTGAAGTGCGGGTGGAACCGGACCGCATCATCATTGTCAGCCATCCCGGTGCGGACCGGTCCATCAGCGTAGAAGGGCTGCGGGAATTCAAAGCTTACAGCCGCCGGTACCGGAACCGCCGGATTGGTGAATTTTTAAAGGAGATGCACCTGACGGAGGGACGGAATACGGGATTTCGGAAAATCCGAAACGCCTTGCGCACCAACGGTTCCCCCGAGCCGCTGTTTGAAACTGACGAGGAACGCACCTACTTCTCCACGACACTTTATATCCATCCTGACTTTGAAAAATTGAAAACGACCGCCCGTGATGGTAATGATGGTAATCGTGATGGTAATGATGGGCTTACCGAAATTGAGCTTGTCGTATTCAACGAAATCAAGAATTCCCCCAAACTATCTGCACAGTGCATAGCTGACAGAATCGGCGTGTCAAAGCCTACAGTAGAAAGAGCGCAGAGAAAACTGAAGGAAAAGGGTTTTATTCAACGTCAGGGTTCTACCAGAGGCAGCTGGATTTTATTGAAGTAAAGGAGGCGGTCAAATGGCAAGACAGTACAAGCTGGCCAGAAAGATGAAAGGGATCGCCTTGACTGCAGCGGCAAAGGAATTAGGCGTTACGCAGCCCACACTCAGCGGGTGGGAGAGTGAGCGGAAGACCCCTTCCATCGAAGGCTTGATTCGCATGGCAAAGTTTTATGAGGTAACAACGGATTTCCTGTTGGGTCTGACCGCCGACAGCGAACCGCGCCCAGACTGGCTGCAGCCAATTGCTCCGGAGATCCTTCCGGTTCTTCATGAAACGCCGGTCTATGTACCGGGAAAGGAGTGGGCATTTGTGGATGCGGTAAATAGACAGCTGCGTTTTGCGAATGGCGATGTGCTGTCCTTTTCTGATGTAAACAACGCGTACCTTCTGCCACCGGCATATACGCTTACCAATCCGCCAGGCAGCACGCCTCTGGAAAAATCCGAGATTGCCTCATTGGAGGAGGTCTGGGTGGAACCGATTTCCTCGGATACCTATCTTCGGGAACAGCTGCGGGGATGGTATCGGGTAAAAGAGCGTTATGTAGAAAACGAAGCCGGGCAGCGGTTTCATCTGGATTTCTATGGGGGCAAATGGCTGGCGTTTTACGAGGAGGAAGAAGCATGATTGTGAAGGATTTGCTGACAAAGGATCAAACGGATAGGATTGTATCCGCAGCCCTCGATCTGTGCAGCGTGGATGAAGCGGAAAGACCTGAAGTGGCGCAGAGTTATACCGCATTTATAGAGCGGCTGGAGTCAATCCGGCCAGTGGAAACTGGTCATCTCTTATTGGGACTTCCTTTGATGGATGGTGGAAAGGAGATATTGGACGTGCTGCTGTACCGGACAGCGGATGTGAAAAACATTCATTTCGATAAACTCGCACAGGTTGAGAATTTAAGCGCTTTGTCTTTGGATGAGTTGGAGGAAATGCGTCAGAGCCTTTCCTTACCGGAAGTTTACGCTTTTGAGCTTTCCCCCTGGGAGGAGGTCCTGGGATATGAACTCTGTGCGGAAAACGTTGCAGATATCGGCGCCGTGCGCTTGGCCGCTGAGATACTCTATGAAATGACTTTCTTTGGATTTACGGAAGAAGAAATGGAAACGGAACGCCAAAAACTCCAGGAGGCCATCGAGGAATCCGAGAACATAAAAAAGCTCCCGCAGGAGGAGCGGGATAGGCACTATAAAAGTGTAGAGGATGTTTTCGCAGAATTGAGGGCGTGGGATATACGTACAGAAATGGAAAGACAAGAGAGCCATCGAAAGCTGGAGCGCGAAATAATAGAAAATAAGCGCAGGGTTCTTCGTATGTTTCAGAAATATGGAGCATCTATATGAAAATCAAACTGAAGCAGGTCATTGACGCGGTGGAGATGGCAGACGAGGCCTACACTCTGTTTTGGGATCAGAAAACCGGAGAAACGGTATATCTGGATAACCCGGACATTACCGGGATGTCTGAGGGGCAAGAGTATGCGAGCGGTGCCATTCTGAGATTACCGCCCGCGAATGTGGCCGGTGGGGCTGAAAATACCGCCACCCGGTCAAGAGTGGCGGTAGGTTTATTTGTTCAAGAAATCAGCGGGGAGAATGGCTGGAACTGCCGAACCGGCAAAATCTTTGATATTGCGGGTAAGGATGTAGCTGGCCCCATTGCGCTCGGCCACAGCATCTACCACCGCATCCTCAAAATCCGGCATTGCCCGCATGAGGGCGGTGTGTATATCCATTCCCTGCACATCGGCAAAGCTCACAAGCTGGGCAAGCTGCTCGATCTGTTCCTTGGCCTGCTGTGCAGACCCAAGGGATTTGCGCAGCATATAGAAAATATCGGTGGCAGCGGATGCGGAGATCAGGCACTCGGCATCGTTTTCAATGGCCTTTCGCAGCGCCCGGTAGGAATCTGCGAAGAATGGCTCCCGCTTTTGCAGGATGTCCAAGATTACGTTTGTGTCGATCAGGATTCTCATTGTCTGGCCAGCCGCTCCTCTCGTATGGTTTCTTCATCCATGGCGGAGTCCTTTGGAACAATCCCAACAAGGCTGTCCAGTACCGCCAGCTTGTTTACGGTAGGGCTGGTGAGCCGGGCAATGTTCTTGCCGTTTTTGGTAATGAATATGTCCTGCCTCATTGCCATTTCCAGATATTTGCCGAGGTTCGTCTTGAACTCGGTTGCGGTTACGATCATAATATGCGCCTCCTTCATGGTGTATAGTATGTTCTTCTGCATCTTCATTATACGCGAATCGAACGAAAATGTCAAGAAATCGCACGATAAATTTCGTTCGATATTTCCGCTGGGAGGGGATATGCAAATCTCTACAAATCGCACGACGGTCAGCGGGCGCGGGGTATCGCGTGAAAAATCGCGCTTTCAAGTGGGGTATATACCCCGCATTTTCAAAGAGAGGAGGTGGCGGCTATGGCAAACGGCCACGAAGGAGCCCGGATCGGCGCGGGCCAGAAGAAAAAGGCGCTGTCGGATAAACTGGTCGAGGGCAATCCGGGCAAAAGAAAATTGACAGTCATGGAGTTTACGGATACGGCAGACCTCCAAGGGGAAACGATGCCGCCGCCTCGCGCCTATCTGGCGGCCCGGCAGAAAAACGGCAAGGAGCTGCTGGCGGTTGAGGTCTACGAGCGCACATGGGCTTGGCTTCACGAGCGGGGCTGCGCTCATTTAATTCCCGCTCAGATATTGGAGCAGTACGCCATGGCAATCTCCCGCTGGATACAGTGCGAGGAATGTATCACCGAGTACTCCGCTTCGTCCATAATGTTTGAAACGTCTTTGATCTCAAAGCGGATATTGTCGTCAACTTCTACGGCGGCGATTTCTTCCACGATTTTCCTTGCGAGTCTGCAGTCGAGTGGAAGATTGCGGATTGTGGTATCAATATCCATTGTCGCCCGGTTTTGAAGCCCCACCATAGCCGAAACGAGTATGCCGCCTTTCAAAATGGAATTGTCCCTGTATTTGGAGAGAGGGATGCGCTCCAAAAATCGCTCCATCGCATAATTGCGAATAAGCAGTTGTGATTTGTCACTGTCGCCCTTTGCCATATTGCGGATTAAATCTTTTAGCTGCCTTGCTGTTTTTCTCGCCGATCAGCCGCTTTTCTTCTTCCGTAGACTGTTGAAATATGCCTACATATATGCGCATCGCAAGGTATCGGCGCACAATCGTGTCATGTACATTGACACGATTGACTCGATTCAATATAATGGAACCATCAATGAGCATGAAGGGGATGGTAGCATGATTTCTTGCGTTCAAGAATAGAAGTTTCTAAATTTATCAGGTTAATTGTGCTTGAAAAATCAAGACAAAGGTGATATAGTATAAATGTAGTATCAGCATTGCCATTGAGCGATGACAGTTATCTGGTTACACAGCGTCTGAAAGGGTTTTCTTTCAGGCGCTTTTTTTATTTTCATGTCTTCTGCTTCTGTCATAGAAGCACAGGAACGGAAAGATGGGAGTGTAGTCTCCTATCCATAAAAAAACTTGGCTTCATGCCACAAGAGCGCGCAGAGAACGACTGTTCTTTGCGCGCTTTTTTCATATAGATTGGAGCCTTCTGGCTCCCCCAACCTTTGTACCGGGGAGCCTTTCGGCATTCCCCGTATATATAGATAAACCCACGCAGGAATGCAGAAAGGAATGAGCTATGAACTTTTACTTGAATGTTGGAACTGACGAGAAAATTCCGGCAAAACGGGAGAACAGTGGAGGAACTCTGATGTTCGAGAGCCTCATTTTGCAGATGAAGGGGGCCTTTCAGGACGGGAAAAGCGAGGTGGCAGAATGCTGAAAAGCGGAAAATACCTTGCTGAGCATGACAACAGCATATTCGACAGGTACCGAATCGTCATATCTGTAAGAGAGACGGCGAAATCGTATATTTTTGAACTGGTCGAGTATGTGAGCCGCTATAGTCCGTCTCAGATAGATAGGCTGTTTGCCAAAAGCAAGCGTGTCGTAATTTCCAAATCCAAGGGTGGTCACGCCATGCGCATATGGAGTGACCATGACTTCACTTTTTATCCGTTTCAAGCCGGAATCCCGTTCTATTTTGAACGGATTGAGGATGATGGCGATGTGGAAGGAAGTGGTATCCATGGCTAAGGAAAAACCGCCAAGAGCGGCACTGATCGAGGAAATCAGGGACTTGGGATATTCGCAAGGACTGAACAATGTTTTCACCACATTTCTGGAAATCACAGCAAACTCTATCGCGGCTCAGATGGACCCGCTAAACGCGAAAGAACGTGAAAGTCGGTATGAGGAACTGGCATCCGTAATGGACCCGCAAACCCTCAGCCGCTATGCGCGCATGTTCGCGCTGCTCGCTCTTGCGATTCATGAGCACGAGGATGACCCTTGCGATGTTCTGGGAGACATTTACCATGAGCTTCGCTTAAACAATGAGTGGAATGGGCAATATTTCACGCCGGATGACATTTGCCGCTTGATGGCGGAATTGGTTAACCCAGTAGAGGGGAGCCCTGACCGGGAGAGCCCTATTACAATCAATGAGCCCTCTTGTGGTTCAGGGGCAATGGTGATCGGCGCAGTATGGGCAATGAAGCGCAAAGAGTTTGATTTTCAACATAAGAGCTTTTTCGTTGCTCAGGATATTGACATCCGCTGCGTGTGGATGGCCTACATTCAACTGAGCTTGTACAGGATTCCGGCAGTAGTCATTCACGGCAACACCCTGACCATGGAAGAATGGGATCGGTGGTACACGCCGATGGCAGCCGTTCCCTTTACACAAAAGGATGTAACGATGCCGAAGAAAGGATAGCAAATGGCGGATGATGCAAAAGTAAAATTAAACGATGTAACCTGTTCAGATTTGCGGGTCCATTATCGAACCGGGCGTGCTTTTCTGATAAGGCAGGAGGGCAGAAAAAAGACTTATGGGTACCGGAACGGAGTGCAGACAGACTTGGGAGATCTGGAGGAAAAAGACTGGATCCGGCTGGCTGCAGGTCTGATTCAGAAAAGCGGAGAGCAACAGTTACATGAGGAGTTGCTGGAATGGGAACAAGCGCATAATTACGGTCATGATTCTCGGAAAGAGATTGAGTTTCGCGCACTGGAACTCCATATGGCCAGAATTTTTGATGAACCGCTCTGGGTGGACTACATCCCGTTTAACCGCAAATACAGGCCGGAGGTTTTGGCATCTGCCAAACTGGTTTGGGTTAAAACAGAATGCTGCGGAAGACCCGGGCAAATCACACAAGAGCGGCTTGAGAGCGCTGGCAGCAGCACTTATGGAATCCCATGCCCTCTCTGCGGACGGTGGTCTGCGTTTCAAGTCTGCCCACCCGAGGAGGTGCGTGAAGATGGATAAGCTTTTTATCATCGTAAAAGGTGGTAGAGTTGAAGAAGTCTACAGCACAAAACCATCAAATGAACTGAATACAGAAATTCTTGACTTTGATTCAGCAGACAGAACCGAAGAAGAAAACACCTTTCGGTTTTGGTACGATGCGATTCAGGAATTGATGTACAGAGTTGACTGAAAGGAGGTCGCGTATGATTGCGAATCACAACCAAACAGACCTGGAGCGTGTGCAGGAACTGATCCGGCAGCTCCATGAGGCGGACATTGCCTACTACCGGGACGATGCCCCCATAATGTCAGACCGGGAGTATGACCTTTTGATGGACGAACTGAAGGACATCGAAAGGAAAACCGGTCTGGTGCTCTCCGGTTCCCCTACCCAGAAAGTCCCCGGAGAAATCCTGGAGGAGCTGACGCCGGTACGCCACACCAAGCCCATGCTGTCAGCAGACAAGACCAAATCCATTGAGGACTTGGTTCGATTTGCCTCACAAAGGCAGGTGCTGCTCAGCTGGAAGATGGATGGCCTTACTTTGGTCCTGCGCTATGAAAACGGCGAGTTGAAACAGGCCATCACCCGCGGCAGGGATGGGATCATCGGAGAAGACGTGACCCACACGGTCCGTACCTTCCTGAATGTCCCCCTCTCCATACCGACCCGGGAATCCTTTGAGGTCCGCGGTGAAGGCGTCATCTCATGGAAAAACTTTGAGAAGGTCAATCTCAGTCTGGGGGGCGACTATACCCATCCAAGAAATTTAGCGGCCGGCAGCGTGCGGAAGCTGGATGCCAGTGAAGCAAAGAAGCGGATGCTGGAATTCTGGGCTTTCGAGCTGGTCAGCGACCATTTGGAACCAGACAGCAAACTGGCGCAGCAGCAGTTCCTGCAGGCCAATGGTTTTTCCGTTGTTCCCTATGTATATCTGGACGCAGTACGAGACGCGGCGATAATCCGGGAGGCCATTCAGGGATTTGACCCGAAGAAATTCGCCTATCCGGTGGACGGCCTCATCATGGAATACGATGACATCGCCTATGGGAAAAGCCTCGGAGCCACTGGCCACCATGAAAACCGGCTCATTGCCCTGAAGTGGGGTGATGAGCTTTATGAAACCAGGTTCCGCGGCCTGGAGCTGGCGACGACCAGGACCGGTATGGTGAGCATCACCGGCCTGTTTGACCCAGTTTCCATCGACGGCGCCACCGTCAGCCGTGCCTACCTGCACAATCTGGACATCCTGGATGCGTTTCAGTTCGGCGAGGGCGACAGGATCATGGTCTATAAGGCGAACATGATCATCCCCCAGATTGCTGAGAACAAAACCATGAGCAACACCTACCAGCTGCCGATGCACTGCCCCTGCTGCGGAGAACCGCTGGCAGTCCGGAAAACGACCGGAGGTACCCGGCAGCTCTTCTGCGAAAATCCCTGCTGCACTGCCAAACTGGTTCAGAAATTCACCCATTTTTGTGAGAAAACCCGGATGAACATTGAAGGGCTCTCTGCGACAACGCTGGAGAAATTCATCGGTCACGGGTGGATCCACAATTTTGGAGACCTGTATGAACTGGCGCGGCATCACGATGAGATTGTCCAGACGGAGGGTTTCGGTGAAAAATCTTACCAGCGGCTGCAGGCCTCTATTGAAAAGAGCCGTCACTGCACGCTGGCGAAATTTATTGCCGGCCTGGGCATCCCCATGGTTGGCAGACATGCCGGCCGGGATCTGGACCGGTATTTCCACGGTTCCTGGGAAGCCTTTGAACAGGCGATCCAGGAAGGGTTTGATTTCACGCAGCTGCCTGATTTTGGGCAGACCATGCACAGTAACATTTACTCTTGGTACGCGGATGAAGAAGAAGCGAAGCTTTGGCGCCCGCTGCTGGAGAAAGTATCATTTATTAAGGAGGATTCCACTATGATGAACAACATGAGCAATCCCTTTGCGGGGAAAACGGTAGTCGCGACAGGCAAGTTGGAGGGTTACACCCGGGACGGCATTCAGATGAAGCTGCTCTCTCTGGGCGCCAAACCAGCATCTTCTGTGAGTAAAAACACGGATTACCTGATTGTCGGAGAGAAAGCCGGAAGCAAACTGACAAAAGCGCAGCAGCTCGGCATCAAGACACTGACGGAACAGGAATTTGAGGATATGCTGGCTGAATAAACAGCACAACAGTGGCGGAGTCGTTTGATGCGGCTCCGCCTATTTTATTAAGGAGGATGTACATGAGATGTAAAAAAATCGGCGTCATGGATTTCCACGGAAGCGTGGACATCACAGATCCCGGTTATGATCGGGATGCCTGGTGTCGGATGAATGATGTAAAGATCAAGGAAGGCGATTATGCCTGTATGGTCTGGTATCACATTGACAAAGGCCAATATGACGGAAAACCATACCGTTACAAACTGGTCGGCATCATCGGCATTTATCTGGATGGGGTGATTCCAAAACAAGAGGAGCTGGAAGAAATCGGCTGTATTGGCGTGGATGCCGGGCTTGCCGGATTCTTTCACAACAAGCCTGATTACGATGACGAAGCCTGGCAGGCATTTTCCAAAAGAATCTATAAAGGAGATGCCTGGATAACGGAAGACGGCTTCTATAGTTCTTCCGGTTATGGCGATGGCTATTACAGCGTATATGCGGCGAAACAGAATGAGGAGATCATCGCTTTAGAAATCAGGTTTTTGTAATAACGAAAGGGGTCTCATATGGAGAACAAAAAAATGTTGGAAATCAAAGGCACTCCCCTTTATCCAGTGACCGTTGGTATGCCGGCTGTCATCTCGGAGGAGGATGGTGTGCGGAGAACAAGCAGGGTATTGAGTGTGAAGGAGATTTCCCAGACAGAGATTTTCTTTGAGACACTGAATACCAACTATCTGCTTCATTTGGCAGCTAAGAAGGCAGCAGTATGAGCAGTGAAATTTTTTACGACAGGGCCTTTATACGGATAGGCGAGAAATTCATTCCTTTATGCAACCATGGTTCTTCTAACTGCTTCGATTTCAGCCCGATTACTGGTCGTGAAATTCCGGAGAAACACTGGAGTGTCCTGAATTATCCGTATCCAGAACGCTTTGTCTTCGGCAAAGAGGAAATGAAGCACATTTCTGAAGTATACGAGGAAATCAGCACGAACAACCGGGGCGGTACCAGGAAAAGCCGCTATACATCGTTCGAGCCGGGTGAATTCGGAAAGTGGATCCTTGGTGGTATGAGAAATGCCCATACCGTTGAGGAATACACCGCCTATGGGAACATCCTGACTGTTATAGATTATAACGACAGATACCGTCATCATTCGGTCAGGACAACACAAGAACTCTTAGACAAGCTGGAAGAGATGAGCGGCAGAAGCATCGATGTATCCTTCTTGGATAATCGTCAGGTGTATCGGCCGCCGTCTCGACAAAGAGGCAAAACCTTTGACTTCAATGTGCTGGATCAGTACTTTGTCCTTTACAGCGAAAATGGTTATTTTGTCAAACGGAGTTCCAGAAAGTTTTGGTGCGCCCGTGGACTTTACGGCATACCTGAGAACGCGAAAAGGTTCAAAAGCGAACAGGATGCACAAAAGTATCTGGAAAAGAACAGCGCATTTTTCAGAGGGTATACCTTTGAGATTCAATGCGTAGAGAAAGGAGCTTCATGCCATGAAAGAAAGTAAGCGTGCCCGTTTCTGCCGTTTGGCGGAAGCAAGGGTCAATAAGATCATCAAGATGATCCGGCTGCTTGGCAACTGCTCAGGAAAAGCGGTCTATCAGTATGACCCGGAACAGGTCGAGCAGATTTTCACAACGATCCAGTCTGAACTGGATATGGCCCGTCGGAGGTTCTATACAGGGAAAAGCCGGTTTTCGTTATCGAAGCCCTGCAATCTGCGTCAGGATATACTGGCCAACCCTCATATTTCCCTGACGCTGCCGGACAACAGTGTCCTGACGGCGGTGGCCTTCCAGATGGATGACTACCCCAGCATCAACATTTACCTTGAGCAGCAACAGGAGGAGGATCCTCAGCTTGCCTGCTTTGTAGAGTATAATCCGGAGCGCAGCCCCTGCCACATGGTCTGCATCGGAGCATATCAGTCTGATAACGATGATACAACCTATTATGAGCCCTATATGGCAGAAAGGAAAACATATGAATAAGGGGAACTATTGCAGCACCCTCCAGCTTGCCTGGGATGAAGCAGCGGACCTGCTGGCAGATCATGTGAGCCAGATCCTGGAGCGAAAAGTGTCTGGTGCAGCGTGTTATGAAGACTATAACTATTGGGATTTCTATTCCAAAGACAAACGCTTTACAATTGCCGAAATCAACAGACTGATTCAGTATGTTCAGGGGGATGATGAGATGTCGCAGGAATCCATTCCATCGGATGCGGACAGTTCTTATTCCCTTGGAATGAACCTCTCCCGTGCGCTGTTGAGCCAGGCTCTGAAAATGGACTGGAATCACGAAAGCATAACCACGTCTGTTCTGTGGCTCATAGACGTTCAGGAACATCGCCTCGTCTTTTATCAGAGGTTTGTGGATGTAGATTCGCAAATGGTTTTCCTGGATGATTTAAAGAGCAAGGATGAAGTGTTGGCGTACTTTTATGAGAATGGCCCAACGCATTCTGCGCTGATGGATTTCTGTGAAGATTACCGGGAGCGGTATCACAACGAGCTTTGCTGGAATTATCCCATTTCCGATGGGAGGCATCTTGGCGCCTTCTTTCTTCTTGTAAAAGAAGGCGTGCTGAGCTTGCCTTATGACGATGCGGACAAGGTGGATTATGAGCTGTTTTGTCTGGATGATGTAAGGTTCTGCGACAAAGAATCGCTGTCAGTCTTTATAGAGGACTGGGACAGCTTTGCGCGGGATCTGCGCTCTGCCCTGTGGAGTATGCTGGATTTTTACCGCAGAGAGGAGGATCACAATGAAAAAAATTAACTGGGACATCCATCTGGTGGCCAATATGCCTTGCGATGAGTGCGGGAAAGAGGAGAATGGATTTCTTCCGTATACCTGCAACGCACACACCCACGGTATGGAGCAATACGGGCATCTGGATTTCCAGGTGGTCCTGCTTCTCCCAGCTTGCGAGATTGCGCGTATCCTCAATACCATGGGGCTGCGTGTACAGAATGGAGAACATTTTCAGGCAGGCGACTATGTTTCCGGCATCTATGAAGACTGCCAAGTACGGCTGGATGCGTTTGAGGAGACCGGAAGAACTGTGCTGCGAGTGGTCATCCCGGATAAGTACGGCGTATTCCCAGAGGACGAAAACTGCATGGAAACATATAAGCTGCAGCAATTACCTACGGAGGCGCTCTACAGGGAAGGCGGTGCGCAGTCATGAAAACGAGAATCTATCAGATCATTCCGGAAAGGGACATACATCGTATAAAATTCAAGGAAATAGAGGTCATGCGGCAGCATTATGAAGACGCCGCACCGGCCGAAATTTATGGTTGCGTATACGATGGGGACCTGCAGACAGATGATCTGGAAGAGATATTTGCGATTTTGAACATCGAACACCCAGATGATTATAAGGGGCATTCCCTATCTGTGTCCGACATCGTAGAACTGGAGGATGATAACGGCAAGTGCCGTTTTTTCTACTGCGATGTATGGGGGTTCCAAGAGGTGCGCTTTCAAAAAGAACAGGCCCAATTGATTTGATATGGCAACATAAAAGCCAGAAAGGAGCAAAATGAAAACTTTAGTGTTGACCTACAAGGGCCGCGACAGCTGGAGCCGTCCAGTTTATGAATCTGAAGGGATCCTGTACGTGGATGTTAACCCGAGGAAATCCTATAAGCCGGATATCCGCACAAAGTACCAGAATGAATTTGACGGCGAACCGAATGATCCGATTGCCGAAGACGTTCAGGTTACATTTCTGCCGTGCCGGGATACATGGGATTGAACAAGATTCAATTTAGTTTCAGGTCAGATTGACACAAAAAGAGGCGCCGGATATCCGGCGCCTCATCCCATTTGGAGGTAAAGCAATATGAATGACAGTGTACTCAATGCCAAACCGGTAAAACTCTCAGACCGTCTGAACTTTAAGTGTACCAGATGCAGCGCTTGCTGCAGGCATGTGCGGCAAAGCGTACCGCTGGAGTGTCTGGATATATTTCGGATGACAAAATACTTTCGCGACAGAGATCCATCGATCAAGTGTACAGACGATTTTCTGGCACGTTATGCGGAACCAGCCCTGCTGGATGAGTGCGGATTCTTTGTGTTTATGCTCAACGTCCAGGGACAGGATGACGCATGCGTCTTTCTCCAGGGAAACAGGTGCTCGGTGCAGGATGTAAAACCGAGAGCCTGCCGCCTGTACCCTTTTGTTGCGAGCCCTGCAGAGAACAGGCGGTTTGAATATCTGGTGAGCCTGGAGCATCCCCATCATTTTAGCGGGCCCCAGATTTCGGTCAAACGGTGGATAACCCGCTTCTTCTATGCGGAGGAGAAGGAGGCTCTTTGCCTGGACTATCAGTCAGTACCGGGGATTGCCAGATGGATGCGTCGTGTTCCGGAAGAGAACAAAAAACGCGCTGTCTCTCTGTTTTTATGGTATCGGTATTCCGCATATGACTTGGAGCGCCCCTTTTTGGAGCAGTTCTCAGTCAACATGAAAAAGCTGCAGACGGCGCTTCAGGCGCTTGTGGCAGAAAAGTAAAACACATCAGTCACACGATAAATCGGAGGAAACTGCACAAAGTCTTCCTCCCTATTCGAAAAAAGGAGAGATCAATTCATGGATAACAGGTTAAAATACTTTGCGGACAATTTAGACAAGTTGACAATTGGGCCGGACGAACCGTTCCGGTTTCACTGCAACCAGTGCGGGAAATGCTGCATTCACCGAGAGGATATCCTTCTAAATCCAAGGGACCTCTATAATATGGCCAAGTTTCTGAAACTCACAATGGAAGAAGTAGTAGAGCGCTATTGTGAGAAATATATTGGGGATTCATCCCGCTTTCCCGTTGTACGGATCAAGCCCCGGGGTTCGGTTCACCGCTGCCCGTTTCTGAAGGACAGGAAGTGCTCCATTCATCCTGCAAAACCTATTGTTTGCGCCATGTTTCCCATTGGAAGATATATTCGTTCAGATCGTCCGTTAGAAAATGGGAGATATAAAACGGAATATCTGTTCCAGAAACCGGATTGTGGAGACCAGTCCGAAACCCACACAGTCAGAGAATGGTTTGAGGATTTCGGGATCCCACTGGAGGATGTCTTTTTTCAGGACTGGCAGAGTACCCTTACGGAAATAAGCCTCAAGATACAAAAAATAGAGCCGTTGAGTGCAGAAAAAGACATGGGGTTCCTCTGGAATGTGATCTATGGCGTTTTGTATCTCAAATATGACATGGAAAAGGATTTTGAACCCCAGTTCCAAGAGAATTCCGCCAAACTGCTGGAAATCATCCGGATGCTGCCGGACAAGAGGTAAAAGACCATGTATGAGGAAAGAAATCAGTATCAGATCACACGGAAGGACGCCCGAGGCTGCTTTGTGGAAAGCCTGAACGATGCTTTCTCCATTGGAAAGGCACACCTCGCATTTGCCACCTATGATATCAGCCGCCCAGCCGGCCAACGCCAGACGAACAATATCCATATCTATATCGATTTGGACGAGTTCTTAGATCTTTGCCGTAAACTGGAATGCGGCGAGCTGCGATACCTGTTGCAGGCTAAAAAGAAGAACAATGACAAGACGCCGCTGTACCAGTGCTTGGGCGGAACCTCTGCAGAAAAATTGGCTAAAGCGGGAAGGAGCCGGAAAGACGGGATGAGCCTGTCCAGAACGGCGCAGCTCCTTGCGGGAAGTAAATCAGATTTTCTGTTCGTAGCCGACAGTGGCCCTGGTGAAACCAATGATAAGGGGCTCATTGTTCCTAAATTCGGAGGTCATCCAGAAAATCATGTTGCCATCAGCATGACTTTTGAAACCCTTAGTGAATTGCTGCTGATGACACGCATCCATTACCAGGCATGGCTGACTGCGGCCTATGCCCGGAAAATCGATAAACACGCAGCATCGGTTCCGTTTGCATCTGAATCTAAACCTATGAAGTCAGACGAATCGGGGGAAACGATGTTCTAAACATTACTTAAAAATGGCGGCCCTTTTATGGAAATCATAAAGGGTCGCTTTTTATATTTGGGAATTATATATGACAGCAATCCAAATTTGGGACCAGACAATGTAATCACATCAAAATATTATCCCGAATTTTTTCGCAGAAATCGTGTGGTTTAGGGGTCTGCTTAAGATATTCGGGATAATCTGACTTTCGGTATAACTACCGCAACCCTACCCTCGTTTTCTCCTCCTACTAATACTACAATTTATAGGAGCAATTTTGGCTGATTTTCAAGCAAACTAATTACACCTTGACAAAAAATGCGAGTTGTGATAATTTCATTATCAAAGTAAATTAAATTATCTATTGGAGGGGTACAATGAGTTATTCATCAGAGCTGACACGGCAGCGGATTCTGGAGAGCGCAAAGGAGGAATTTCTGTCCAAGTCTTTTCTTAACGCCAATTTGAAAACAATCGCTGAAAATGCCAAAGTCACTACCGGAGCGTTATACCGGCATTTCGAGGGCAAGGATGAGTTGTTTTTTGCCTTGTTCAAGGAAGAATATGGGTTCCTCGCCAATATGATTTCAAACTCCGCTCCCGCCTCGGCGGATCGGGGGAAAAATCTGATTTCAGATGAAGAAATTGAAGCCTCCGTGGCGGCGATCGGATATTTTATCGATTACATCTATCAACACCTGGACGCTTTCAAGCTCATGTTTTTATGTGCTGAGGGTTCGCAGTATTCCGATGTGAAGGAAAAGCTCATTGACTTGTACGCCACAAGAAGCATCGCTTTCTACGAGGATATGTACCAGAGACAAGTGATCCGGCACAAACCTGCCGCGTTTGAGATCAAGTTCATCTCCAAGGCTTTCTTCTCGTCCATCATTGAATGTATCTATCAGGGCATTTCCTATGAGGAGGCCAAAACGCACATCCGCAGCTTTGTAAAATACCATCAGTATGGTTGCTTTGGCATGATGGAAGTTGATAACAAATAAAATGGCGGAAAGCCATTTTATTTTGATACAAGGTTAGCAATAACTAACTAAATGAATAAATGAAAGGAGCTATTTATGGGCACAATCAAACGACTGTTTGAACTGGCAGGCAAGCAAAAATCAAAACTCAATCTATCCATTGTTTTAGGCTGTCTGGCAGAATTGTTTGGCATGGTCCCCTATGCCGTTGTTGTACTCCTCATCAATCAAATGCTGCGGGAGGAGCTGTCTTTACAAGGTGCTTTGGTTTGGGTTGGCGTTGGGTTGGCAGGGCATTTTCTCCGGCTCATTCTGCAGCACTACTCCACATTGGTGGCGCATGGAGCCACTTATGAAATCCTGTATAACATCCGTAGCAGCATTGCAACCAAAATGCTTCGTGTTCCCATGGGCACGATGATCGACACGCCGTCGGGATATTACAAAAATCTGATTGTAGATGTGGTGGACAAGATTGAGGATTCCTTTGCACATTTCATCCCGGAAGTGATCGCCACTACGGTAGCGCCGCTGTTCTGTATTGTCGCTATTTTCTGCTTGGATGTTCGTATGGGATTTGTCAGTTTGCTGACGGTTCCCATCGGGCTTTTCTTCCTGCTGCTGGCGATGCGGGGTTACGGAGAGAAAAGTGAACGATGGAATAAAGCGACAAACGAGATGAACGCAGCCCTTGTGGAGTATGTAAACGGGATCGAAGTGATTAAAACCTTCAATCAGGAGCAAAAATCCTACCAAAAATTTTCCGACTCCATCAACACCTACCATGACACCACGCTGGATTGGTGGCGGCAAAGCTGGTTCAGCTCAGCGGGTGTGCAGGCTTTTTTGCCAACGACCTTGCTGGGAACGCTCCCCTTCGGAGCCTATTTCTACATGACAAACAGCCTGGACCTTGCAACCTTCGTGGCGTGCCTTGTCCTTCCGTTGGGCTTTATTGTCCCGCTTATGCGGCTTTCTAAACACATGGAGCGGTTTGTTACCATGAAAACCTGCGTGGCCCAGATCGATGAATTCCTTGGTGAAAAAGAACTGGATCGCCCCGCCCAGCCTGCCAGCCTGAAGGGAACGGATATCGTGTTCAGGGACGTTTCCTTCGGTTATTCCGACCGGGAGGTTCTGCACAATTTGAGCTTTTCCATCTGCCCCAATACCGTGACAGCCATTGTCGGCTCCTCCGGTTCTGGGAAAAGCACCATCCTGAAGCTGATCGCCGGGTTCTGGGATGTGAAGGGCGGCACTGTTACCATCGGTGGGACACCTCTTTCCCAAATGTCCCAGGAGCAGATCACGGATTTGATTTCCTATGTGGCACAGGATACATTCCTGTTCAACATGAGCATCAAAGATAACATCAAGATCGGCAGACCGGACGCCACAGATGACGAGGTTTTTGCGGCGGCAAAAGCTGCCCGGTGCCACGACTTTATCATGGAACTGCCCCAGGGGTATGACACCCACGCCGGAGATTTTGGCAACCGTCTTTCCGGCGGCGAGCGCCAGCGTATCACCATCGCCAGGGCAATTCTGAAAAACGCGCCGATTATTTTACTGGACGAAGCTATGGCGTTTACAGATCCGGAAAATGAGCATCTAATCCAGGCCGCCATCAATGATCTGGTTAAGGATCGAACCTTGATTATGGTCGCCCATCGCCTGGGGACCGTAACCGATGCGGATCAAATTCTTGTGATAGACAATGGTGCGTTGTCCGCACAGGGAACCAATGAAGAACTTTTGAAAAGCAGTGCGGTTTATCAAACTCTTTGGAAAAACTATGCTGAGGTCCGCGAAGGAGGGAGAGCAGAATGATTGAGATTATAAAAAAGATGTTGAACCAGGCCGGAAAGTATAAAGGCAAATATATTCGCGGCCTTATCTACAATACTTTAAAATCCCTTTTTATTTCCGTGATGCTGCTGGCGCTGTTCTATATCTTTGCAAACCTGGAGCATTTGACCATGCGCCACATCTGGATTTCCCTTGGAATCCTTCTGTTCAGCGTGATCGGCCGGTTTATTTTTCAGTATCTTACAGATGTCACCTTGGGGGAGGCCAGCTACGATACATACAGAGACAAACGGATGAAATATGGAAACCTGTTGAAAAGAGCCCCTATGGGATTTTTCAACGAGTCCAATTTAGGCACCATCCAATCCACTCTAATCAACACGGTTTCGGATGTGGAGTCGCGCAGCACAATGACACTCACCTTTTTGGTCGGCGGTATGGTGCAGGCCGTTTTCATGTCGTTGATTCTTTTCGCCTTCAGCCCGGTGATGGGATGCATCTCCCTGGCGGCGATTGCCCTTGGCCAGATTGCTATTCGCATCATAAGGAAACTGGTGATCCAATATCACGCCCTGTCTCTCGAATCTACGGAGGAACTGGTCAGCAGCGCGTTGGAATATATCCAGGGAATTTCGGTTACACGCCTTTTCTCCAAAGGGTTTGAGGCCGATGCCAGACTGAACAAGGCCATGGGAAACAAAAGAGAGATTGAGACTATGATCGCCAACAAGACCGACTGGATTATGAAGGTCTATGAAGGGATCTACAAAGTAGCCGCCTGCGCGCTGCTGCTGACATCTGTCATTCTCTATCTGAATCACACCATCAGCATTTCCTATGCGCTGATGTTTATGGCCTGCTCCTTTTTAGTCTACTCAGAGCTGGAAATGATGGGGAACGGCGCATACCTTTCCCACCAGTTGGATATGCAGCTCACCCGGTTAAAGAAAGTCTTTGACATTCCGCAGATGGATGAGAATGGTGAGGATGTTACTTTGACAAACCGCGCCATAGAGTTTCGGGATGTGGATTTCTCCTACGGTGACGGAGATGTTTTGCAGAATATCAACCTGACGATCCCCGAGGGCAGCAAGTGCGCAGTCATCGGCCCATCCGGTTCTGGTAAGACCACTTTGTGTCGCCTGATTTCCCGGTTTTGGGATCCCACAAAGGGTCAGGTGCTCATCGGAGGCCACGACATTTCTCAGATGAGCCTTCACTCCGTGTTTGAGAACATCAGTATTGTGTTCCAGAATGTGTACCTGTTCGCAGATACCATCGAGAACAATATCCGTTTTGGAAGGCCGGATGCCACTCCGGACATGGTGAAAGAGGCGGCCAGACGAGCCATGTGCCATGATTTCATAGAAAGTCTGCCGCAAGGATACCAGACTGTGATCGGGGAAGGCGGGGCCACCTTGTCCGGTGGGGAAAAGCAGCGCATCTCCATTGCCAGAGCAATTTTGAAAAACGCTCCGATCATTATCCTTGACGAAGCCACGGCAAGCATTGACCCCGAAAATGAGCATCTGTTGCTGGGCGCCCTGGAAGAACTGACCAAAGGGAAAACCATTATCTCCATCGCCCATCGCCTCTATACAGTTAAAAATGCGGACCAAATCGTTGTTTTGGAACACGGGACTATCGTGCAGAAAGGCACCCATGAAGAGTTGCTGGCCCAGGGAGGGTTGTATCAGCGCTATATCGGTCTGCGGCAGCAATCTCAGGATTGGAGGGTGAAGCCGGCTCATGAATGACGCGATCATCTCTTTGGAAAATGTCCAGTTCTGCTATGATGACCAGCGGGGAGAGATCTTGCAAGAGATCAATTTATCCGTACAGGCGGGCGAACTGATCGTGTTTACCGGGAACAGCGGCTGTGGAAAGAGTTCTCTGCTGCGCCTTGTCAATGGGTTGATTCCCCATTTCTTTGAGGGAACCCTCAAGGGAAGTGTAAAAGTGTGCGGACAGGAAACGAAAGACACTTCCATCGGTGTTCTTGGCAGACATGTGGCGTCCATTTTCCAAGATACAAAAAGTCAGTTTTTTACGACAAACACCGCAAGTGAAACAGTTTTTGCCGCGCAAAATTACGGGGTGCCTGTGAAGCAGATGAAAAAACGGTTGCAGGCGGATTTCCGACAATTTGGGCTGGGGGATCTGTGGGATCAGGACATCTTTTCCCTATCCAGCGGGCAGCGTCAAAAGGTAGCTTTTGCGGGTGCGGAGATTTTGAACCCGGACATCTATCTGCTGGATGAGCCATCTGCCAATCTGGACCTGGAATCCATTCGGCAGTTAAAAAAACGGCTGAAGGCGTTGAAGGCGGAAGGAAAAACGATACTGATCGCAGAACATCGTCTGTTCTATCTGGATGACATTGCGGATCGAATCATCCTTTTACGTCAGGGGAAGATTGCCGTTGAATCTTTTGACGGTGTTGATGGCCTGACGGAAGAAAACCGTTCCTGCCTGCGCTCACCCCACCTGGAAACGCTTTCCTATCAAATGCCCACATATAAGCGGGAAAAGCCGATTTTGGAGTTTGAAGGGATTTATCACACATTTCAAGGGAAAGAACTGCTGAATAACATCAGCGGAGCTCTGTTTCCCGGAGAAATCGTCACGGTAATTGGAGCTAATGGTGCGGGGAAAACAACGTTTTGCAAGCTGCTGGCAGGGCTGTTGAAATCGCAAAGAGGCAGATTTTCCTATCGGGGGCAATCCATCAAGGCCAGCCAGCTTTACCGGAACAGCTTTTTCGTCATGCAGGAAACCGACTACCAACTGTATACGGAGAGCTGTATGTCCGAATTGACCCTGGGACAGCCCGATGTAAAAGAGGTCAAAACCCTTGCCAGGACTGTTTTGCACGATCTGTCTATGGATGCTTTGGAGGAAGTGCATCCCCAGGCGTTATCCGGCGGGCAAAAGCAGAGGATCGTCATTGCCAGCGCCATTTGTTCGGGCAAACCCATCTTGATTTTGGATGAGCCGACTTCCGGGTTGGATTTCAAAAACATGGAAGCGATTGCCAAGATATTAAAAAAGGAAGCGGAAAATGGGAAAGCTATCCTGGTGATTACCCACGACATCGAATTGATGGCAGCCATCACCAGGAGAGTCTTTGAGATCACCTCAGAGGGCGCATTGCAAGAGAGCGAGCTGACCTCCCAGGAGGACTTTTCCAGGCTGTGCCGCTATATGCTGGGGGGATATCATGAAACTTGATCCACGGGTAAATCTGTTTGTTTTAATCATCACCGCGACGCTTGTTTTCACTTTAGGAGGGCTGGAAAAGGGTTGCCGGCTCTTTGGGATCGTCTTACTGAAAGCGCTCCTGTCAAGGCAGTGGAAATTGTCCGGAGTGCTTACCATATTCTACGCCATATTATACTGCGCCGCGGTTTTTCTTCCTTTGCCGGTTCTCCTGGCCGCAATGATTCAGTTTTTCTTCCTGCGGGGCATCACGCTGGCGCTTGCCTTTTCTTCTTTTTTCAAGGGAACGGATATTGGAGAGATGGTTGCGGCGTTGGAACACGCGCATATTCCGAAAGCAATCACCATTTCCATTGCGGTGATGCTGCGTTTTGTTCCATCCATCCGGGAGGATTACAGGTACATCAAACAAGGCATGAAGACAAGAGGAATCAAGCTGGGGCCGGTACAGGTGGTGACGCATCCGGGAAGCACCTATGAGGCCCTGATCGTACCATTGATGATGCGGGTTGTCCGTACATCTTCAGAACTGGCGGCGTCGGCGGAGACAAGAGGGATCTTGTACGATGGCCCGAAGACATACTTAAATCCGGTCAAAATGCGGGTACTGGATTATATCGCTTTCGCTTTTTTTGCGGCGCTTTATATCGGCGCAGCAATCATCACAATTTCATAGAATTTGGAGGTTAAAACATGAACACGAAATTTAAGGTGAAAGATTTGGTTTTGACGGCGGCAATGGCTCTTTGCTCCATCCTGATTTTTTGGATATGCGGGGTAACAGGTTTGTCTCCCTATACCTTGTTGGCACTGGCTCCCATGTGGGCGTTGCTTGGCGGCATTACATTCTACATGGTGGCAGCAAAAACAAAATCTCCCTACATGATGTTTGTATTTTGTTTCATCCAGGGCTTTAACGGGCTGTCCCTGCTTTCTTTCTTGGCCGGGATCTTATCCGGTGTGGTCATTATGCTGCTGTGCAGGAAAGGGGCCTGTGAGAATATGCGCCTTCTGAGAGTATGCTATATTATCTTCACAGCAGCGTTTGCCTGCAGCAACGTCATTATTCCCTTCATGTTCTTTGCAGATCAGACCGTAGCCAACTATGCACAAAGCGTTGGAGAGTCGTACATGAATATTGTGAAAAGCCTTGCGTCTGTGCCGGTGTTGTTGGTATTGCTGGTTGTTGTAATTGTTGCAGCATTTTTCGGTGGCGCAATCGCACAGAAGCTGCTGAAGAAGCATTTTAAAAAAGCCGGAACTGTGTAACAGAGTGTTCTATCCGGCCAATTTGGGTTAAGAGGAGGTGCACCATTGACTCTTACATCTTCCATGGAGGATTATCTGGAGGCAGTCCTGATCCTGCAGCAAAGACGAGGCAATGTCCACTGCGTGGATGTATCTGTACACTTGGGCGTCACAAAGCCCTCTGTAAGCCGTGCTGTTAAAGAACTTTCCAAAATGGGATGCCTGATGAAAAAGGCCGATGGCACCATTTCCTTAACGGAATCAGGATTTCAGATTGCCAATCGGGTTTACGAAAAGCATCTGTTCTTCACCCATCGGCTCATTGCAGCGGGGATTGCTCCTGAACTGGCTGAACTTGATGCCTGCCGGATGGAGCATGTCATCAGCCAGGAGTCCTTCGAGCATCTGAAAAATGCTTACAAAACAAAAGAAGAATAAACTGCCCGCATATCCAGGGTATGGGCATTGTAAAGTCTTTCAATCTCGGTGGCGGATCAAACCAGAAAATGAAACAGGCCATTGAGGAAAGCCGCGCACGCAATACCAACTGGAAACCGTTTTTGGACCTTACGGAATGGTGCAACTGTTTGTTTTGCGATTGGCGAGTGTAGCAATCATGTTTTTCTCAATCCTGTTCTATCTGCAAGGCAGCATGACACTGGTGTACTGCTTGCTGATGTGTGTTGCCTCCTTTCTGATTTTCAGCGAGCTGGAGGCGGCGGGAGGAAAGTCCTTTGCCCTTTGGTTAATAGAAAGCTCCATCGACAAGATAAACGCTATTGACGATACACCAGTCATGGTTCTATCCGGCAGAGATATTACTCCGGAAGATACCACGGTTGAATTGCAGAATGTTGGATTTTCTTATGGTGATCACCGAATTTTGAACCATGTCAACCTGACGATCCCGGAAAAAACCACTACGGCGATAGCTGGGCCATCTGGCTCCGGTAAAACGACATTGTGCAGCTTGATTGCCCGTTTTTGGGATGTAGATGAAGGGTGCATTAAACTGGGAGGCACCGACATACGGGAATATAAGCTGGACAGCTTGCTCGCAAATATTAGCATGGTTTTTCAGAATGTTTTTCTCTTTGCGGACAGCATTGAGAACAACATCAAGTTTGGTAAACCGGATGCCACTCACGAAGAAGTTGTCAGAGCTGCAAAGAGTGCGTGTTGCCATGACTTTATCATGGAACTGCCAAACGGTTATGATACCGTCATTGGGGAGAGCGGCGCTACTCTATCCGGTGGCAAAAAACAACGGATTTCGATTGCGAGGGCTATTTTGAAGGATACCCCTATTATCATTCTGGACGAAGCAACAAGCAGTGTGGACCCGGAAAATGAAGCGGAACTCCAGCAGGCCATTGAGAAACTGACAGAGGATAAGACGGTCATCATCATTGCTCATCGACTGAAAACGGTTCGCAACGCGCAGCAGATTGTTGTTATTGCAAATGGCGGAATTGCTCAACGAGGTACACACCAGAAATTGATGGAACAGCCTGGCATTTATGCCGATTTCGTGAATGTCAGAGAAAAGGCAATCAACTGGAAGCTGTCCAGCGATAAAACACAGTAACAAAAAGGAGCCAATATGTTTTCTTTGCTGGTACGAATGGCATGGGAGGAACACATGAAAGAAAAGCAACATACCACCGCATCCGGTGAAGATTATTTAGAAGCCATCCTGGTATTGAAAAAGAAACTTGGCATGGTGCGCTCCGTGGATGTTTCCCGGCACATGGGAGTGTCCAAGCCCAGCGTGTGCCACGCTGTATCGGTTTTGAAAGAAGGCGGTTTCCTCACCATGGATGAGGATTTCTTCCTCCATCTAACGGACGCGGGGCGTGAATTGGCTGCGCAGACCTATGAGAAGCACCGCTTCTTTACAGAGCTGCTGACTGAAGCTGGTGTAGACCGTGAGGTGGCTGAACAGGATGCGTGCCGTATGGAACACGCCATCAGCCAAGAATCCTTCGAGTGTTTAAGGGATTCCTATCACGCGCATAAATCGTAACAGGATGACGGGGAAACGATGCGGCCGGGTAACAGAACCCCGGCCGCATTGCTTATGTAAACGGAAAGGAGGCTATGCCATGCGAATCAATACTTCCACTGACTATGCAGTGAGGATGGTACTGTGCCTGGCGAAAGAGTCGGGAACCGTGTCATCCTCCAAATTGGCAGCGGCCATTGGCGTATCACCCCGCTATCTGCTGCAGGTCAGCGCCAAACTGAGGGATGCGGGATTGATCGTCACAACACATGGGCCGAACGGCGGGGCCTATCTTTCCCGCCGAGCTGAGGAAATCAGTCTATACGATGTGATTTATGCGATGGAAAAACAAAGTATGGGAAAAGGGACTTTGGAAGTCCGGGGAATCCAGTCTGAATTTCAGATCCTCCATGCGGCCTACAGGCATGTGGATACAGTTCTGAGGGATCTTTTGAAAAGTATTACGATAGAGAGCTTGCTGACTCAGGACATAGAGACGTGGTATTTGGCGCCACAGCTTGTGAGGACCACGAACGGAACATCATCATAGGATTGACTCATTGCGTTTGGTTTGTTTTGAATATTACAATTGAAAATTGCGGTGATTCTTTACTTCCGCAAAAGATAACGCCGTGAGGTGAACCCTTTGGGCCACCACACGGCGTTAGTTTTAGGTAAGTATGTCCAACAGCTGCCGAACATTTTTCTTTCCAAATATCACTTGGTTCCCAGCATTGATCACTAAACAAGGAACGCTCATCACCTGATATTTCTCCCGCAGATCCGGAAAGTGGTTCAGGTCGTATACCTGGGCGGTGACATTGGGATTCTCAGCGGCAATGCGCTGGGCGGCTGTGACCAGCTCCGGGCACATGGTGCAGGACAAGGACACCAAAATTTGCAACTCCACCGGCTGCTGGGTCGCCTGGGTGGGGGGCCCGCGCTCTGACCAAACC
>OGPJ01000783.1_pt1 | contig 24227 bp, 27 predicted proteins | sample 1552831 | NCBI WGS metagenome assembly OGPJ01 (sample SAMEA2579914, study PRJEB22360) | human gut metagenome | biome: human gut; feature: human-associated habitat; material: faeces | place: Denmark | collected 2008/2010
CACTCTGTTTGTCATGCAGTTTTCAATGTTCAAATATATCTGAAATGCATTTCTGTAATTCATTCAAAAAATTTTATTTTTAGACTTGACTTTTAATAGTTAGTCTCGTATATTTCAGCATATGAAACCTGCAAAATTCTCATTATCTCCATTCCCTTTATATACGCCTCCACATATATATTGACTATTTCATTAAAATCAGCATCTTCCTCATCATCTCCCATGACAGCCTTAACTTTTGTAATTATATTATTTACTTTATCCGAATCACAACTCTCCCAATCTGGTGCCGAAACAGATCTAACCGCGAGATTTAACTTAATATCAGTACGAGAATTTCTAATTATTCTCGTTATCTCATATTTAAAATCTTCAGCTTGCTTTACTACTATAATAAAGTTATCCGCAATATAATCATATTGTTCTGGATTCTTCTCCTTTGCTGCAAGAACCTCTTTTCTTTTCGCTTCCGCGTGTTGAATAATTCTTGCATCTTTATAATATGGAATCACAAAATGCCATTCTTTTATTGTTGGTACTCCTAAACTTAACAATTTATTTTTATACTTAGGTGAAATTAATTTCCCTATATCCTGCGTCATTTTTTTTCGATAATGTTCATACAAGTCCTTCTCTGAATAATCTTTTTCGGGATAGTAACACTGATTTACAATTCCGTTCCTTGTAAATCCCTCTATTCCAGCATCTCCTTCATATGCTGCTGGAATTTCAGTATAGTGTTGTTCCTGGTATCTAATTCTATAACATGATTGGCACAATTCTTCCCATGAATCACCATCCAGTTTTCCACTATAAAAATCTAAAATCAAGACCATTTTCCTCCTAACTCTTTTAAAGATATTGCCTTTTGAACCAAAGGTTCATTTGATATCGCACTAATATCTACAATAATCTCTTTTTGCGTATCCATGTTTTTAACTTTTACCATATGAACACTATTATACTTTTTTATTATCCGAACAATTTGGCCCATATAATAATTAGTTTGCATCCTCAAGAGAGAAAAAAAATTATTATTCATTTTTCATTTCCTCCCATACTGTAATCTATTATTATATTATATACCAATATTTTATATCTTTCTACACTTTTCTTTGCTTATACTTCCTTTTAATAGATAGTGTATAATATTTTGTGTAAACGATAATTCCTTTAGGTATGGAAAAAGGAACCAATTTCCTGTATAGTGTTAAGTACCAGAAAACACACAGAAAAGAGGTTCCCATATGTCTAATCTTAACACAGAATTAATGACCGCGCTACTAAAAAATGAATCAATTGATGAAGTTTTTCGTTCTCATCTCGAAGCTGCGATGAATGATCTTCTTAAAATTGAGCTGACACAGTTCTTAGGTTATGAGAAGAGCAGTATTCTCGGCTACAATACCGGAAACAGTCGAAATGGCTTCTACGAGCGAGATCTCGATACTTCCTATGGCAGACTTCACATCAAAGTGCCCCGTGACAGAAACGGTCATTTTGAGCAACAGTTAATTCCTGACTACGCTCGAAGAACCGATGAACCGGAAACGACCATCATTACTCTTTACAAGAAGGGAATCACTACAAGAGAGATTTCCGATCTGATTGAGAAAATTTATGGTCATCATTATTCGCCTGCCACGATGTCCAATATTTCCAAGGCTGTGGCTGATCAAGTGGAAAACTTTCACAAGCATCAGTTGTCCGAACGATATGCTGTCATCTTTATGGATGCCACATATCTTAATGTACGTCGAGACAGCGTGGCTAAAGAGCCGCTCCACGTGCTTCTTGGCATTACGCCGGATGGAACCAGAGAAGTTTTGGATTACGCACTCTATGCAACGGAGACCGCGGCGAATTACGAGGAGATGATGGAATCCATCAAAAAACGCGGTGTGAAGCAGGTGCTGCTGTTTGCTTCGGATGGGTTAGCAGGAATGCGTGATGCTGTCAAACGACAGTTTCCGGAAGCAGAGCATCAGCAATGCTGGGTTCATCTTTCACGTACGGTTGCCAGATACATTCGCAATAAGGATCGTAAAGAGGTCCTCGGTGATCTGAAGAGTGTGTATCGGGCAAGTTATGAAGATGAGGCAGGAAAAGCATTAGCAGAGTTCCTTTCCAAGTACGGAAAACGCTATCCGAAACTTGCAGGGATCTTTGAACGTGCCAAGGAAAGTCTGTATTCGTTTTACAAATTTCCGGAGGTAATCCGAAAAAGCATTTACACTACAAATATGATTGAGAGAAGCAACAAAGGGCTGAAGCATAAGTCCACGGTCAAAGAGCAATTTCCTAATGAAGATTCACTTGATCGCTTCGTATGCTGCTATTACAGTGATTTGAATCGTTCCTATTCTGAGCGGATGCAACGTGGCTTCTGTCAAGCCTCCGCCGAAATACTACAACTGTTTGAAGATAGGCTTTAAGCCACCCATAAACAAGATGTAGTCTAATTAGCACGAGACAGGAAATCGAAGATGTTTACACAAAAAACTTGACACAATCCTGACATATCAAAATGTTATTTATTACATATCAATTATAGTTTTTACTTATCCCTAATGCAAAAGTATAATCATAGAAGATGAAAAAAGCAAAAAAGGAAGTGCATGAAGCATGAAGGAACAGACGATTTTTCCACGAGAGGAAAAGGCAGAGGTTTTGTTTCAGAAAATATTAAATGATCATTGGGCATGTGAAAAGTTACAGGAAACATTTTGTAACTGTTTATTTTGCAATGATGATTCGGATGCCGGAATTTCTCCGGCAGAATTTTCACTGGCTTTGTTCAATGCGTATACGAACCGGGACCTGTCGGCCTTCCTTATGGGCATATGTCAGAATACATTGTTTGACCTGTTGAGAAATTCATTTCTGATTCCCTATCGTTTTGATGCAGACGGAAAGCAAAATCCGGTCATTATGACGGATGAAAATGGGCAATTACTTCCTGCATACAAAGGCACAGCTCATGAAAAAGAATACCGGCATTTTCATGAGGTATACAAAGATCTCGGCAATCAGAAAAATATATATTTTGCACAGGCATACCGTTACAGCCATGAATATCAGTCGGATTACATGGATGTGAAACAAAAGATTCTTGAAAAAAATATGGGTGTGCTGCTCATTCGTGAACTGCCGGATACCGTAAAGGAGAAGGAGACAGAGGCAGAAGCATATTCTGCCGTGTGGGATCTTATGATTGAGCTGGAAAAGAATCTTCCAATGGCTTACGTATTTTATGGACAGGATTCGCTGGTGGAGAATAACAACCGATATGATGAAATTGGAATTTTCCTTCCGAATTCTATCTTCCTGAAAAATCTCGAACGTCATGTTGCAAAAGCGGAGGAGATCATTTATGGCGAAAAATGATTATATAGAAATCATGGAAAAAAATCATATGGAGATTCCGTGGCACGATTATACAGAGAATGACAGTGAAGTGCTGATTCAGCAGGCAGGACTGATTGAAAAGGCATCGGTTGTCGGCCGGGTTGGTCTGATTATGCTTTCCTGTGGAACCGGAGCATGGCGTGTGCGGACTTCTATGAACAGGCTTTCCAAGGAACTTGGAGTAACCTGTACAGTGGATGTGGGACTGATGTCCATAGAGTTTAATTGTTTTGATGGAAAAGAGTGTGTTTCACAGTCTCTTAGTATTGCAAATACCGGAGTAAATACTTCCAAGCTTTATCGGATGGAACAGTTTGTAAATAGTTTTCCATCTCAGGAAGCGCATTTGACCGGAGAAGAAATCCATAAGCGGCTGGATGAAATCGAGCAGATCCATGAACGCTATTCTCCGGTAAAACTCGGATTGGCAGCGGCACTTGCATGTTGTGGATTTACATTTCTGCTGGGTGGTGGCCCGGTGGAGATGATATTTGCATTTATTGCCGCTGGTGTTGGTAACCTTATCCGGATGAAGCTGATCAAACATCATTACACATTGTTTTTAAACATTGCGGTATCTATTTCAGCTGCATGTCTGACGTATGCTGTCTGTCTGCATATGGCAGAGCTGTTGTTACACGTTTCCGCAGTGCATGAGGCCGGATATATCTGTTCCATGTTGTTTATTATTCCGGGATTTCCGTTTATCACAAGTGGAATTGACTTGGCAAAGCTGGATTTGCGATCTGGTCTGGAGCGGCTTACCTATTCCATTATTATTGTTCTGGTTGCAACGATGTTTGCATGGATCATGGCACTTTTGTTAAAGCTTCAGCCACAGGATTTTGTAGCTTTGCATCTAGGAAGTATGATGCATCTGGTTTTATGTCTGATCGCAAGTTTTTGCGGAGTATTTGGATTCTCGATTATGTTTAACAGTTCAGTCTATATAGCAGCAACGGCGGCATGTATCGGTGCCGTTGCAAATACATTGCGGCTGGAACTGGTCGATTATACAGGGATGCCATCTGCGGCAGCAGCTTTCATAGGAGCACTGACTGCAGGTCTGCTTGCATCCATCATAAAGAGAAATCATGGATATCCGAGAATTTCACTGACAGTGCCATCCATTGTAATTATGGTGCCAGGATTATATTTGTATCGTGCGATTTATAATTTTGGAATTATGTCACTAACAGAGGCAGTTTTGTGGTTTGCAGCAGCGATCATGATTATTGTATCGTTACCGCTTGGACTTATTTTTGCGAGAATACTTACCGACCGGACATTCCGGTATTGCTCATAACAGATTATGCATGGGTTTATGTTCAAAGACAGTGTCAATAGAAGGAGGATAAAATATGCTTACAGCTGTAACAGGAATTAACTGGGGAGACGAAGGAAAAGGTCGTGTGATCGATCTGCTTGCGGAGAATGCAGATGTTGTTGTCCGCTATCAGGGCGGCAATAACGCTGGTCATACAGTGGTTGCCAAATAGCAGAAATTTGTCTTAAATCTGTTGCCATCCGGTATTCTGCATGAGAATGTAATATGCGTACTCGGCGATGGTATGGTGGTAGACCTGGAACATCTGACAAACGAAATTGCACAGATCAGGGAAAAAGGTGTTGTGGTCACATCAAACAACTTAAAACTTTCCAAACGGGCAATAATCTCTATGCCTTGGCACAAAATTCAGGATGAACTCGAAGAAACACGTCTTGCAAAAACAGGAGCAGCGTTTGGTTCCACAAAAAGAGGCATTGCCTATGCATACAGTGACAAATACAGAAAGAAGACACTGCGTCTTGGGGATCTGCTTCATCTAAAAGAGGAATCCGTACAGAATCGTTTGAAAATGATGCTCGAGGCAAAGAATCTGGAGCTTGCAGGATGCTATTATGAGATGGTCAAGCATTTTTGTAACATTCACACTGAAAAAAATCATTGATTGGAATATCTCTTTTCAAACGGTGTCATGTATCCATTTGATGAATGTGGACGTATATGATTGTAATAGCCATATACATAATCCAGCGTGCTTTCATTTAACTCTTGATCTGTTTCAAACTGTCTGATCCAGCTCCGGACAGTTCCTTCTCCTAGGTTATACTCTTTATTGACGCTTGCGATGGTTCGTCCTTCTTCTAATACAAGCCAGACCATCTTTTTTTGAATTCAGGCTCATAACGTTTGTTCGTGTTTGCCATTTTAATCACCTTCACTTTCATTTTGATTATATCATTTATTCCAGTGTTGGTGTTACAACTTTATTATACCATCTTAATGTTAGAAGAAGAAAATCCGGGATGTTTTGATATGCCGGATAAAACTTTTATTGACTTATATATGAAATCAGGTTTGTATATTACCGAGATTGTGAAACGGCTGTATCAGAGTGATACGATGAAAAAACAATTTCCAGATAATAAAGAACGGTTAAAACATATCTTCGAAAAGCAGGTGTATGGACTTGCTCCTACAGAAATTATATATAAGATAGCGACAAGTTATATACTAGGGTTTGATGAGGATACGAAAAATATGAAACATAATTTCCGTCAATTAGATGCTTTACCATACGCAAAAGACGGCACCTTGCAACAGGCACTGGATGAGTTATATCCGGAATAGAAGCAGAGACAAAACAGCACTTATGTAAATGTTTTTTGACGGCTGACGATCTAAGGAAATATATGTAAAAAGAAGGAACTATCGATTTATAGCTCCTTCTTTTTTTAGGAATACTTTTGTGCGACAGCTCTGTCATATCTACAAATACGGCCGCATGGATTGCTGCAATTTTTCTTCGGTATCAATAATTTCTTGTGTAAGATGTTTTACTTTATCATCCGCTGCCGGATACTGGTTTAAGTAGCGGTACAGGGATTTGATTCCCATGTTGCAGCCATCGGTAATCAAGCTGGCGATGCCGCAGTCCGGGTTTTCGCCCATGGTTTTGAAATTACTTTTCATTTTTGCCATTGCTTTTGCCATCGGGGCGGGTTCTTTGCCCTCGTCATGGTAATTGATTAGCATTTTGTGAGTGTCGTCGCCGAGACGGCAGTGAATGTCGTGGCTGTCTTTGAGGACGCCACGCAGACCATCGTTTTGCACATGGTCCATAACATCATCAATTGAGGAAATGCCCATTTTGATGCCGGCATTGCATTCCCGTAATAATTTAACCGAATCATCTTCCATAAAAATACCTCCTTTGCGGTTGCTTTTCGTTAGTGTTTGCTGCAAAGGAGAAAATTATTCAAAGAGATTAGCCAAAAAATTGCCACACATTTGCCTATAATTTTCTATATAAGTATAGTAGTATAATTGTATTAGACTGTATGAGAAGAGGGTATCGATTGAAAAGAAGAAAAAAAGAGTCGGTTTTACTGTTTGCAGCGCTCTTTATTACTGGGATGCTCATTTATGCCGGCTTGGCAAATTGGGAGCGGACACCGCATCTGTATGAGTATGACAAAAAAAGTCTGGCGAAAGAAATAAAAGCAGCAGATGCGAACCGTCAGGCGTCAAAGGAAGAGGATGCAGAAGCCAAGACAAGAAAAGAGCCGAAAAAGCAGTGGAAACGTCAGGAGAAAAAAGATAATTCCATAAAAAAACAAAATACATCAAAGGCAGATAAAAAGCAAACGGATGGAACGGGGGATGAGTCTGTTCCCGGGGGAAAAGACGGCGGAAGTGGTGTGCCGGATTTGCCGGATCAACAGGTGACAGAAAGTGATGGAGGACAGCAGCCGGAAGAAACGGTAGATGATGCCAAGGCGACACAAACGCCGAAACCTTCCACAGAGCCGGATGATAATCCGAAAAATACGGAGAAGCCTGAGGAGACAGACCGCATTATTTCCCTTTCCTGCGAGTGGAGTGAAAAGGATAATCTTCTTTATGGTAAGGATATTTCCATGGATGGTATGAAGGTGACTGCCAAATATGAGTCCGGGAAAACGAGCCGGCTGGCTAAAGGAGCTTATGTGGTTCGCGGGTTGAACAATAACTCTGTTGGAAAGCATAACATGACAATTTCAAGCGGTGGAGCAGAGTGCCGGATTTCTTATACAATTAACAATTATACGAAATCTCTGACCTATTCATGGCCGACAAAAGATGAGTGTTATACAGAAGAAGATTTTTCGGATGGAGCACTTACCGTTCAGGTTTTGATGGCAGATGGAACCAAACAGGAAATTACCAAATATGAAATTACCGGATATAATGAAAAATTATTTGACAAGCAGCAGACTTTCACAATTACATATAAAGATAAAGTAATTGACAAAACATTTACTGCTACCGGAACCTGTACATTTCATATGAGAAGTATGAGGATTCGCTGCTATTATTATCGTGATGAGTCGCTTACCGATTTGGCAGGAAGTTATTCGTATGCGGGAAATTATGATTATTACTCAGATGAGAGAGTAAGTTTAAATGCTTTTCGAAAAGATGATTTGCAGGATAAAGATACGATGTATAATAGTAAAAAATATGTTCTCAAATCAGTGGAGATGGAAGAGGCAGATCCAAGTGGTAATTATGCAAAAAAAACCACACCATATCTTGTAAAAGAGAGGTTCTTTTATGGGATTCGAATGACCAAAATATATGTGTTGTCTAATTAGCACACGTATTTTTGATAGAAAGAAAGAGAGGATGGATTTGTAAAAATGAAGAGAAAAAGAAATCAGTTATTTGTTACTGCATTGACGGCAGCAATGGCGGTTAGTCTGCTTTCACCGGCGGAGCTGGCTGCAGCAGCAAAAAAAGTGAAGTTTAATGTAAAAAAATTGTCACTTACCGTAGGAAAAAAGAAGACACTAAAGATTAAAAATGCAAAGAAAAAAGCGAAATGGTCGATTAAATCGGGCAAGGATAAAATTAAATTGCAAAAGAAAAAGAAAGCAAGTGTTGTTGTCGCTGCAAAAAAAGCAGGATCAGCAAAAGTACAGGCAAAGGTTGGTAAAAAGAAGTATGTATGCAAGGTTGTTGTAAAAGCAAAAACAGTTAAGAATGGTACATCAGCAGGCACTAAGACAACAAATAAGCCTGCAGATACAAAAAATGCCACGAAAAATCCTTCGAACGGACAAAATAATGCAGCTACACAGCCAACAAACAATCCTTCGAAAGACAACCCATCAAAGGATAATCCTGCGAATCCGACAGCTACACCGACAGCTACACCGGCGGCTGATCCGGATGCGCCAAAGAAAAATGAACAGGATGTGAAAAAATTACAGGCATTGATTCAGACTTTGAATCAAAAGGGCACCGATATTTCGGCTAATTTAGATGATGAATCCGTTTATCATTGGAATAAAGAAGGACGTCTGACGGAAATCTACTGGGGCGAAAAGGAAATTATCGGTGCGGAAATGGCGGACTTTAATGAGTTTACAGCACTCGAAATTCTGGATATCAATAATAATAATATTTCTGGGACCTTTTATGTCGGAGATCTGGCAAATTTGAAGGAATTAAAATGTTACGGAAATAAGATTGATAAGTTGGTTTTGGACACAAATAAAAATTTACAGGAGCTTGACTGCCATAATAATCAGATTTCGAATACGATACGCTTAAACGACAGCAAGAATCTGGAACGCCTTTATTGTTCGAATAACAAAATAACAGAACTTGATGTGTCCGGCTGTGATAAACTGCAGGATGTGGACTGCAGTAACAATCTTATGAGCAGCTTGAATGTTTCTGATTTGCCTTCATTAGAGAGTTTGAATTGCAGCCGCAATATGTTAAAAGATGACAACTTAATTTTGACAGGAAGTATCGGACTTATTAATTTGGATTGCTCATTAAACGGTACGAATTATGATTTTATTAATTTGAACTTAGCGGGTTTTACAAAACTGGAATCCCTGAACTGTTCCGAGCAGCCGGAAGATGGCGGTACTTCGGCAGATGATACGATGGAATTTGACATTTCGGCATGTACCGGTCTGAAGACTTTGAATTGCTCATATTGTCCGATTGAAACATTGAATGTTTCAAATTTGTCAAATCTTGAAACAATTGATGCTTCCGGATGTAATTTATCCGAAATCACTTTGGACGGAGCGGTAAAACTTTCATCATTGAATATTAACTGCAACGAAATTACGGATTTGCATATTCCTGAGACAAATGAAATCAAAACACTTGATTGCAGTGAAAGTTTAGGAATTGAAACAATTAATTTTGCAGTATTAACAAAGTTAGAGTCATTGGATGTATCGGATTCTTATGTGCCGGAGCTTGATTTTTCAATCTGTCCGGATTTGCAGGTGTTAAATGCAATGAATACAGGTTTTGGTAATCCTGATGCTACAACAGATAATGAAGATTTACCAAATATTGATATTGATTTGAAGTCAAATGCTAAATTGAAAGACATTGATATGTCAATGGTTAATGTAAATGTACTTACTTTGCCGGAAAATGACATCGTTGCAAATCTTTCCGCTTCAAACAGTGCGGTTACGCAGATTGTGAATCTTGAGAAACAGTTAGGGCTGGAAACATTAAATATTGCCGGCACAGGAATTTATGCGTTGGATTTATCAGCGAATACAAACTTGAAACAGGTTAGTTGTACAGAGAGCCAGAAGACCGGAATTACCGGAGTGGATGAGAGTATAATTTATATTGTTCCCGATGATTCCGACGATGGCGAAGACGGTAATGAAGATGGAGACGATGGAGAAGATGGCAATGAAGATGGAGACGTTGAATTAGAATAAGGGGTAAATATGGACGCAAAGGAAATTCAAGAAAAAATTGATATTCTTCAAAAGGAAGTTTCGACTGTTATCAAGGGAAAAGATGAGGTCATTCGAAAGGTGATAATGGCGATTTTAGCTTCCGGTCATGTGTTGTTGGAAGATGTTCCGGGGCTTGGAAAAACAACGCTTGCGAAAGCATTTTCCAAAGCACTTGGATTTGCAAACAAACGAATTCAGTTTACACCGGATACGATGCCGAGTGATATTGTAGGAATGTCAATTTATAATGAGCAGACAAATGCTTTTGAATATGTTGAGGGAGCAGCGGTGAATTGCAATCTTCTATTGGGAGATGAGATTAACCGTACTTCGTCAAAAACACAGTCTGCATTGTTAGAGGCAATGGCAGAGGGGTGTGTCACAGTGGATGGTGTGACACACCAGCTCCTTGAGCCATTTGTTGTTATGGCAACGCAGAATCCGGTTACCAGCGGCGGAACACAGGCACTGCCTGATTCGCAGTTAGATCGATTTATGATTTGTTTGTCTATGGGATATCCGGATGCTGAGAGTCAGCTGGCTATTTTAAAAAAATGTGTCTGACAGAGATTTAATAGAAAAGGTGCAGTCGGTTATGACGATTGAAGATGTAAAACAAGCTAAATCTTATGTAAAAAATATGCAGGTAAAGGATGAAATCCTTCGGTATATCATCTGCTTATGTGAGAAAACGAGAGAACATGAGCATGTGGAACTTGGCATTAGCCCGCGTGGCGTTGGGGCACTTGCAGAGATGGCAAAAGCATTTGCACTGTGTGAGGGAAGAACGTATGTTGTACCGGATGATGTCCTTGCGATTTTTCCGGATGTATGTGCACACCGTTTAATTTTAAATACAAAGGCACGCAGGGAAAATGTAACAGCATATGAGATTTTGGAAGAAATTGCACAGCAGACTGAAAAGCCGAAACTGCTGAGAAAATAGCAAAAAACATAAATGGCAGACAACAAGGAAAGGAAGAGATTATGAGAGCAAAAATCGGGTACATGGCAATTCTTGTCTTAATGGGCTTTCTCTATTTATGGACTAATGTGGCCGTGACATTTTATCTGTTCTTTGGACTTTTGTTGTTTGCCATTTTGTCTTTTTTGCTTAATTGGTATGCAGCGAGACATTTGACAATGCATTTGCAGGTGAAGCAAGATTTGAATCAGGTAAGCACGATATTGATTTGTGTAAAAAATACAGGAATTATTCCCTGCTTCCGGGTGTCAATGAAAGGAACGATTGCAAACTGCCTGACAGATTCTTCCTTTTGTTTTAATCAGGAGTTATCAGTAGCACCGAAGCAGGAAAAAAAGGTGGAATTTGCTGTTGAAAGCCTTTATTGTGGAAGAATTGAAGTGGAAACAGACGAATTTATTGTTCGAGATTTTTTTGGTATCTTTGGGTGCCTCGTAAAAAATCACGAAGTGTTGGTTTATTATGTGTATCCGGATGGGGCGGATGAAGGTGAATATCATTTCGAAGAAATGACACCGGCAGCGCAGAATATGGAAAATCGTTATCTGCGCAGGAAAGGTAATGATATCACAGAAATACTCGATTTAAGAGACTATCAAAAGGGTGACAGCATTAAGACGATTCATTGGAAATTATCGAAAAAAATGGGGCATAAGATTGTCCGCGAATTGGATACGCCGGCAAATCAGGAAACAATAGTTTTGTTTGCACTATCGGATAGAAATATAGATAAGCCTTGGTATCGGGATTCGTTAGTGAAAATGATTAGTCAGGTGTCAAAGAATTTATTGGAAAATGATCAATTTTTTGATAGTGTAGTTTTTGAAAAAAAAGGGTTGTCTCATATGACATTTAGTGTAGAAGAGGGCTGCACAAGAGAACGATATGAGAGAACAATTTTAGATGGAAATATAAGTTTTATGCAGTCGTTTGTGGATGATTATCTGATGCATCACAATGTATTGCATAAATATTCACATATAATTTTGATTACGGATGACGAAATAACGGACTGGTGCATGGAAAATGCCAATGTCAGACAGATTATGGTTTCGGCATCTTAATTGGGAAGAGGAAAGAACGTGGAGAATCAAGGATTTCGACTGGTAGAAGAGAAAAAACAGAAAAAAAGTTATTTTGCCCTGATTTTATCGATATTTACCGTGGCGGGCATTCTTTTTTGTGTGCAGCAAATGTTTGTGGATACAAAATGGTGGTTTGTTTCGATGTTTGTGTCCATTATTTGTAGTGCCTTTATATTTTCCACAAAAAGCACAAAAATTGTGTTGGTTTATTTTGTGTTGGGAATTCTTTTGCTTTTTACGTTTCGCACGATATGGATTTCCGGCGCACTGGACTTTGTGAATCAGGTGATTGCCGGATTTAATGCTGTGACAGGGGAATCGGCTTCTTACTTTGTTGTACCGAATTATGCGAACAGAGAACTTGCGATGGTGATATTCTTTTGTCTTACGGGATGGTTTTTATCCGGATATTTGACAATTGCAATCAAAGGAAAACACTGGGTTCCTGTCCTTGTTTTCTGGGCAGCACTTGTTTCTTTGGCTGTATTTTTTGAAATGCCGTCTGCATGGTGTGTTGGTGCAATGGCTTTTTTGTCATTAGCGGGGATATATGCCCACTCGCATACGAAAGTAGATGAAGAAAAAAATTATTTGGCAGCATTTTGCAAAATGGCTGTTATAGTGGCTGTTTTTATCTGTTTTACATGGAACCGGCAGCTTTATCACAAAAATGAAATCATAGCAGATTTGAAGGAAAATATAACAGAGGAAGCGAATGCGATACGATATGGGGAAAAAGATTTGCCGGAGGGAAAAATTAAAGAGGGAATTGCCTCGAGCGAGGAAAAACGTCTGACTGTCTTTGCAAGCGAAAAGGGCAAGTATTATTTGAAGGGATATGTAGGAAGTGAATATCATGGAAACCGGTGGGAACCACTGGATGGAAAAGAATACGGGGAAAAATACGAGGGAATATTTAATCGGTACCGGGCGGATGGATTTCATCCACTTGCTCAGTTGTACAGTTACTGTGAGGCGGCAGGACGCCAGCAAAACGGATTGAAAAAAGAGGAGAAAGAAGGAACGATTGTAGTTGAAAATACAGGGGCTTATGAGAGGTATCAGTATTTGCCTTACGGTGTGGATTTTTCGAGTATTCAGTGCTTGGATACCCTTTACCGGGATTTGAATTTGCAAAAAAAATTCTGGAGCAATCGTGAAGATGAAAAAAATACATACAAAATTTGCATGATAGATGAAGATTCTCTTTTGAAAACGGCGGGAGTTGACTGGCAGAAACAGACGATTACAGACGAAAAGGTGCGCGCTTATGCGGATATGGAAATGGATTATCGAAAGTTTGTAAAAAAACGTTATCTTGCCCTTTCAAAAAAGGCCAAAGAAGAGGTTGCACCGTATGTTCCTCAAAAGAAAGATAATTTGGTTTCGTATATTGAAAAAATTAGAAGCTCTTTAAAAAATGCGGGAAAAGAGAAAGGTGACTGGGATGCCCTGCAGTATGCTTCTCTTGGTACGCTTGCATTTCGTGCGGTGAATATCCCGGCGAGATATGTGGAGGGATATGAGGCAGTTACTTCCGATGAAAAAGATGCTAATGGAAATTACCGTGCGGACGTGACCGGGCAAAATGCGCATGCATGGGTGGAAATTTACTGTGATGGTGTGGGGTGGCTTCCCGTGGATGTGACACCGGGACATTATGATAAGATTACGGTGAAAGCAAAACAGCAGAAGAAAATAGAAAAACAGCAGACCTCAATTTCGCAGAAGGTTACGAAAAAGAAAGAAAAACCAAAACAAAATGAGGCACCGAACAAATACTTATCGTGGCAGCAAATCATTTTATGGATCGTAATTTGCATTTTTGCTGTAAGTTTTCTTTTCGCAGGAGTGCTTGCAATTCGCAGAAAGGCTATAGTCTACAAGCGTAGAAAAACACTTATGCAGGCAGATACGGCAGCGAATTACCGATTTATTATTTCATATTTGACCACGTTATTTGCCTATTTAAAACTTTCCGAAGAAGATTTGCCACGGGAGATACGAGAGGGCATGGAACGTTTTTGGTTTGATGAGAACGGCGAAATAACGGAGAAAGAGTTATCACAATTAAGAGAATATGGAAATGAAATTCAGAATACGATGTGGCAGGAATCTTCCTGCATTAAAAAATTAGTTCTTCGCTTCTGGCATTGTTTTGAATTTCCGTTCTGATAAGAAAACCGAGGGATTAAATCTTCCCTCGGTTTTTTAGAAATGCTTCCGCACACTGTGCGTAGCAGGCAGCCCCAATCGGGCACACGTCCTCATTAAACAGAGCCTTTGGATGGTGCACCGGGTAATCGCCGCGCTCATCCTCAAAGCCGGCAGACAAATACATATACGTACTTGGAATTTTGTTTGCAATCGAGGCAAAATCTTCCGAAGCGGGTGCGTTAATATCCGGATAACCATTTAGTGTTGGATTGGCAAGTGTTTTCATAGCAGAAACAAATTCTTCTGTCAAATCCGGATTGCATATAAGTGGTGGAACGGCGGAAAGCACAGTATATTCAATACTTCCGTTATATACCGCAGCGGTTCGTTCACTGACTTCGCGGATTCGTTTTACAAGGATTTCCCTTGCGGCTTCGTTATTGGTGCGCAGTGTTCCCTGTAAAATTGCATTTTCCGGAATAATATTGGCAACTTCACCGGCACAAAACCGGCCGATTGTGAGAACACAGGAATCGGCAGGATTACTTTCTCTGGCAATTAGTTCCTGCAGGGCAAGATAAATGTGGACACCAATGTTAATCGGGTCAATGCCCTGATGCGGGCAGGCACCGTGGGAACCTTTTCCGTGGATGGTAATTTGAAAGCCATCCACCGAGTTCATCATGGTATTTTTGCTATTGTACATAAAAGTGCCAACCGGACTTCTGCCGGTCGTTACATGGAAAGCAAGCGCGGCATCCGGCTTTGGATTTTCTAAAATGCCGTGTTCAATCATGTTGTCAGCCCCTTCAAAAGTTTCCTCTGCCGGCTGGAACATAAACTTCACGCGTCCGCATAAATGAGATTCATTTTCCTTTAGCATCTTAGCCGCACTAAGGAGCATGGCAGCGTGAAAATCATGTCCGCAGGCGTGCATTTTTCCCGTTTTACATGAAAAACTTTCTCCGCTTTCTTCTGTCAGAGGAAGCGCATCCATATCTGCACGAAGCAGAAGAACCGGCTCACCTTGTCCAAGCAAAGCCGTCACGCCTTCCCCGCATCTTTCCGGGTTAAGACCATATTCCGTAAGCCGCTTCATCACAAACTCCACCGTATTTTCAAGATGCAGCCCTGTCTCTGCATGTTCATGCAGATAGCGGCGGTTCGCAATCGTTTCCTTTTTTAATTCCAACGCACGTTTATAGTAATTCATCTAATCCCTCCATTTATATTGATACTTATAATCATAAAGAATAAAACCCTAACTGGCAACCCTCTACTTGCTTTTTATTTCCCCTCGTTATATAATGCCCGATGTAGAGTAAAAATAGTACATCAAAGGAGATTATTAGCATGCAGAATGAGGCATATCAGAAATTAATGGATAATTTATGTGACATTGTGGCAGAGGAGCAGGCGAAACTTGGTTACATGAAAGAGCCAATCCGTTTGTATTATCCTTTGAGTTCGTTAAATCATTTTTTTGGAGGAGACGTTTCCGCTGATGAGATGCAGGAAAAACTTTCAAAGTTTAAATCCTTTGCTTATGATAAATTCGGTGAAGTAGAAATAACACACAAAGGAGAGCGCTTTTGTTTCTTTTTATCTGAGCGTGCAACCGAGTATGTTCATCAAAACGGTGGACAGAACCAATTTATATTTGACCTGGTAGCGCTTTTGGCAAAGCATGGCACGGTCATGGAAGAAGTAGAGGCATTGTTTGCAAAACAGAAAGATGCTTATGAAATAGAAAAAATGAATCATGGAGAATTTGACTACATGATTCATTTTGTGAATTCCAAAGATAAATATCTCTATTGTTTCAAAGACGAAGGCTGTCATATTATTTACCATCGGTTTTTACCGGAGGATTATGAGGATTTAGGATTATAAAAGTCCGGACCTTCTAAAAAGACTGGAAATACTCATGCATGGATTTTAGTGTTTTTGTGCTTTCTTCATAGAATGGCTCGAATACACTAAAGGCGTGCGTGAGTTTTTTATTTTTTCCAAACCGGAGCAGCTTGTGTGATACCCGGTTTGCTTTCAATGCCTTTTCAAATTTTACGGTATAATGCTCTAAGTTATCACTGTGGCTGGTAACTAAAAAGCATGGTGGAAGTGCCGAAACAATTTCCGGATTTTCAATGTTTACATACGGTGCAATTGCTTTCTTTTTGTAGCCCTTTCCATAGAAATAAGAAGGGAGGAAAAGACCGATTTTGTCAAAGCGGGTTGTGTAAAACATGCCACTGATAAGTCCAAGGGCATTTAGGGAAAAATCAGGTGCTTTTGTGTGGGCAGCTTTGGCAAATTTCTTGTTCTTTGTCATTGCAGCTACATTTGTTAAAAGATAAGCACCGCCGCTGTCGGCAACCCCATAGATTTTATCCGGATTTCCCTCATAGGAGGATAAATTGTCACGGATAAATGTCATGGCGGTTGAGACATCTGAAAACTGGTCGTAAACGCTGCAGTCCGGGACAAGACGATATTCAACGCTGAATACAACATAGCCTAAAAGACATAATCTGGCACAAAAATAGCGGTTGAATTCTTTATTGCCGATTAACAGACCGCCGCCGTGGATGTTGATGATGACAGGAAGTGTTTCATTTTCTTTTCCCTGTGGGCGGTACACATCCATGAGATGTTCTTTCTGACCGTCAGCGATATAGGGAATATCACGGCTCTCGACTACGCCATCCGGGAAAGAAAATTTTTTGTCGCGAACAGCTGCCGATTTTTCAAAGTATTCCCGCTGTTTATAAAAATTTTTCTTCATAAAATTACTCATCTGACTTCTCCTTTGGTATATTCGGAATCGTTACTTCTCTGTGGTCTACGGAAGTTGAAAATACAATCAATGTTTTGGTGCGTCCATATTTTTGCAATTCACCAATAAAAGTATCCAAATCGGTTGTGCTGTGAAAAAGAACTTCTAAAAGCATCGAATAATCGCCGGTCACGCAATTGCACTCGATCACATTAAGACAGGAACGGATATAAGGATAAAATTCTGCTTTCTGATTTGGCTCAACCTCAAGGTTTATAAAAGCCCGGATGTGAAAGCCGAGAAGTTCGGAATTTAATGTGGCGTGATAACCGGTAATATAACCTTCTTTTTCAAGCCGCTCCACTCTTGCCGAGGCAGCAGGAGAAGAGAGGAAAACTTCATTTGCCAAATCCTTTACACTCATTCGCCCGTTTTTACTGAGTAAATTCAAAATTTCACAGTCCACATGGTCAAGTTTGTTCTTTTTCATTGTGCTACTCCAATCTGAATTGTTATGAACTCAGCATACTCCTTTTACAAGAGCGAGTCAAGAACACACTTAATTTTATTTTGTGAAAATACAAAATGGTTTGTTTGATTAAGTGCGAATAGTTAATTTTATTAAATAAATTTAAAAAAACAGAAAACCTTGACTTTTGAAAAAATGAGGAATAAGGTATTAGACGTAAAGCCGATGCGCATCCGGCAGGGAGCAGGAAATGGGAAGTTGCGAAAGCAGAAAGAGAGGCTATTATGGCACATAGTTATGACCCATATGAAAATGTAAGAAATGTGATGAGTGATGCAGCAAAAATGGCAGGGATTGATAGTCCTTATATGGAAATTATCAAATGTCCTCAGCGTGAGACAAAAGTTTATCTGCCGGTTGAAATGGATGATGGTTCGGTTCATGTGTTTGAAGGATATCGTGTTCAGCACTCGAATATCCGCGGACCATTCAAAGGTGGTATTCGATATCATCAGGATATTACATTAAATGAAGTTCGCGCACTGGCTACGTGGATGTCATTAAAATGTGCAATTGCGAATATTCCATACGGTGGCGCAAAGGGCGGTATTAAAGTTGACCCGCATAAATTATCCAAGCGGGAACTGCGGGCGCTTACAAGACGTTATACCTTTGCGATTGCACCAATTATCGGTGCGGATTCGGATATTCCGGCACCGGATGTAAATACCAATGCTCAGACGATGGCTTGGGTTTTGGATACTTACAGTCAGCTGCAGGGAAAGCCGTGTCCGGGCGTTGTCACCGGAAAGCCAATTGAACTTGGCGGTTCACGTGGAAGAAATTCGGCAACCGGACGTGGTGTTGTGATAAGTACCAAATTGCTTCTTGCCAAAGAGGGAAAGAAATTGGATGACATAAAAGTAGTGATTCAGGGTATGGGAAATGTAGGAAGCAATGCCGCAAAAATTTTCCGGCACAGGGGAAGCAAAGTTGTGGCAATCAGTGATGTGTCCGGCGGTTTATACAAAGAGGATGGTTTGGATGTTGATACGATTGCTGAGTATCTGGAAACGTCTGGGGCTCTTTTGAAAGATTACGACGCAGAAGGAATTACTCATATTTCCAATTCGGAAGTATTAACAACACCGTGTGATGTGTTAGTTCCGGCAGCTTTGGAAAATCAGATTACCGAAGAAAATGCGGATAAATTGCAGTGCTCTTATATTGTGGAGGCAGCCAATGGTCCAACGTCCAAAGAGGCAGATGCAATTTTGGAAAAGCGCGGCATACCAGTAATTCCTGATATTTTTGCAAATGGCGGCGGTGTTATTGTTTCCTATTTTGAGTGGGTACAGAATATTCAGGAACTTACCTGGGAGCGTGACCGCGTCAATGAAATGTTGGAAAATCTGATGTCTAAATCGTTTGCAGAGATTACGGAAGCAAAAGAGAAGTATGGCTGCACCTATCGAATGGCGGCTTATGTGGTAGCTCTGAAAAAATTAATTTATGCGGAAGAAATTAAGGGGATTTTCCCGTGATAAAACCCAAAAAATTTGTTAGAGACTAAATAACATATCTTGTTATAGTCTCTAACAAATTGTTTTTTTCATGATACATTCCTCCAATCAATAATATCATTTTATCATTTTTTCATATATATAACGAGTGAAAAGGATAGAATGTTGCAAATTTTTACAAAGGACGGTTGCCGCACAGGTAGTCAGCGTAATTCTTTCCTATATGCTGATAAGGAAAAGAAACTTCCGTTTATTCTTAAGAAGAAAGATATTCGAATCAACCGGAATATGACGGCAAAAGAATTAAAGATTGGAACACCGGTGGCTTTGCAGAAAAAGTTGACAACCTTCCACTTTAATGATATTCTGTTATCAATTAATTTCCATGAGGGAGTAGCGAGCGTGTACGACACGTATCAAGTCAACATACTGACCGAATGGTCTGGCTTGTTTTAAATTGCGAGACTCATGTATAGCGGATTCCTATACGTGAAGTCTATCTATTTTAGAAATTCAACCGGGTATAGTGATGTCTGCTGTACCCGTTTTTTTATGCAAAAGACGGGGAATTGCGGAATGGAAAACAGATGGAGGATTGTGAAATGGAATGGAGTTTATTTTTTGTATTCAACAGTATATTGCTTGGTGTAGGACTGGCGATGGATGCGTTTTCAGTTTCTTTGGCAAATGGATTGAATGAGCCAGGGATGCACAAGAAAAAAATGTGTGCCATTGCAGGAACCTTTGGGTTTTTTCAGGCATTAATGCCAATGACCGGATGGGTATGTGTTCATACCATTATTGAATATTTTAAAATGTTTGAGAAATTCATTCCATGGATTGCACTGATACTGCTTCTTTTTATCGGAGGGAAAATGGTGAGGGAAGGCATTCATGATGGAGCCGAAGAAGTGGAAAAAGCGAAAGTTGGTGCACTCGCTCTCTTGGTACAGGGAATTGCAACCTCAATTGATGCATTGTCTGTTGGGTTTACGATTGCGGAGTACGATTTTATTATGGCACTGGCGAGCTCTCTGATTATTGCGGTTGTGACCTTTGTAATCAGCTTTGCCGGTTTAATTCTCGGTAAAAAATTTGGAACGAAATTTTCCAATAAAGCAACGATTCTTGGTGGTGCGATTCTGATTGCAATCGGTATTGAAATTTTTGTTTCGGGTGTTTTTTAGATTGTATCAGACACCCGTAAGCAAATTTTCTATCACTTCTCCGGCATCTTTTGAAATGCCTATGGACTTGTTCTGGATTTCCAATGGAACTTCTGTCTGTCCAAGATTGATACAAGCATAAAAAGCATCCGGCCAGGCAGCAGTCATCTGCCAGAATGGATATTTAATGATGACGGGTGTGTTATATCCGGTACCAAGTTCCCAAAATAGGACGTTTAAGTTTTTGTGCCGGCGTAAAAAGTCATCATAGCGGCTGGCGGCTGCGTGCCATCCCTTGTCTTCTACGAAAGTAGAATCAGCTCTTAGATTCATTGACAGAGGAGCACTGCAGTGTGGACAGCGGGGGATTAGATAGTCAGGAATCCGCATGTTTTCCTGTTCTTTCATCATTTGATGGATTTGAACTTCATTATCAAAAGTTTCGCTGCAGCATGGTTTGGAACACTGAAAGAGTCCATAATCACCTTGAGTGTAAAAAAGGCGTTTTTTATCAAATCCAGCCTTTTGAAAACAGTGGTCTACATTAGTAGTAAGAACAAAATAATCCTTATCTTTTACCAGTTTCAGCAGATTTTCATAAACCGGTCTGGGTGCATCTTGATAGCGGTTGATATAAATATAGCGGCTCCAATATGCCCAGTGCTCATTCAAGGTCTCAAACGGATAAAAGCCGCCGGAGTACATATCGGAAAAGCCATATTTAGCAATAAAATCGGAAAAGTATCGGGTAAATCGCTCCCCGGAATACGTCAATCCGGCAGAGGTCGAAAGACCTGCACCTGCCCCGATGATAACGGCGTCTGCCTTTTCCAGTTTTTCTTTTAACCGGTTAATTTGAGCCGAGCAGGCGTTCGTAGATTTCTTTGTCATTTTCTTTGAAAACATTAAATACCACCTTCTTTACTGTTGTGTCATTTTGCTTTAAAAAGTCTGTTGTAGATGCGATTGCAATTTCGGCAGCTTTTTCATTCGGAAAATGGAAAACGCCCGTGGAAATGCAGCAGAAAGCAACACTTTCTAAATGGTAATCTGTGGCGAGCTGCAAGCACGACGTGTAACAGCCTGCTAATAGGTCACAGTCCTTTTTAGTCAGATGTCCGTTTATAATCGGACCGACAGTGTGGAGAACATAGCGGCAGGGCAGGTTATAAGCAGGCGTTATCTTTGCCTGACCGGTTGGTTCTTCAAAACCTTGTTTTTGCATTTTTTGAAAGCAGTCATAGCGCAGCTGCACGCCGGCGTAAGTGTGAATGCAGTTATCAATGCAGGTGTGACCCGGAATATAGCATCCGGTCATCTGGGAGTTGGCAGCATTTACAATCGCATCACAACGAAGTGTTGTAATATCTCCCTGCCACACGTACAAATTGTCTTTGACGGGCGTTAAATCGTGAAGGTCAGTTACTCCCTTTTCTTCAATTGCTTCCTGTAGATATTCATTTTGCACCTGTAAAAAAATCTCATCAATTGGTTTTGGTGCCCGGACATTCATCAGAGCACGCAAAAGCATACGCTGTTCCGGCAGACCTTTCGGAATGGATGTATTGTGGTATTCCGGACTTTCTTTTAGTAATGTCTGGATGAGAAAAATAAGCTGTTCTTTTTTTGTCATTGTCATATATGTTCTCCTTTCTGGCGGCAAAATGGATTACTTTTTAAAATGTATACGGTGGATTCCCGGAGAAATCAGCAATTACACCATGCGGCTCATCCAAGTAAAATACCTCAAAAATTGGATTGTCCGCAGTCTCATACTGTCCTTTGACAATCGGATTGCTCTGCATATCGAGATAGACATCTTTTGTGTTGTTGGTGCAGAACCACAGTTTTCCGTCCATTTCTCCGGAAAACATAAATGGGCGGCACTTTGCTTTCCCATTGCGTCCTACGGTAGCGAGATACTGTACCGGGTTTTCTTTTAGAAATTCAATTACTTTGTTCATAATAAAACCTCCTAAAAATTTTTTTGGAAAAATATTGTGTTTTCCTGTTGATGCTATTATAATATCGCCATAGGGACTTTTCGTAAAGTAAGCACTATTTTGTGCTATAGTTACCAAAAGGAAACAATTGCGAAAAAAGGAGACTTTTGCCATGGAAAATATATCAACAGCAGAAAAACTTCCTGCCTGTCCGGTGGAAACGACGCTTACTTTAATCAGTGATAAATGGAAAGTCTTGATTTTAAGAGACTTACTTCCTGGGACAAAACGGTTTGGGGAGTTAAAGAAATCAATCGGACATGTTTCACAGAAAGTGTTGACAGCGCAGCTTCGACAGATGGAGCAGAGCGGACTTGTGAATCGAAAAGTATATGCCGAGGTGCCGCCAAAAGTTGAATATTCACTGACGGACGTGGGATACAGTTTGAAACCGATTTTAGACGCTATGTGGACATGGGGCGAAGAATATCAGAAGGAAATGGAGAAATAATCCCCGGCGGCTTTGAAAACCGCAGCGGGGATTATGAAGACATACACATCATGTATTGTGTGTTGTAATTAATCTAAAATCTGTCCATCCGTAGAAATTGTGACAACCTGCCATGGGATAAATTTTCCACTGTTTTGCAGTGCTGTCTTTGCCGCATGCTCAAGTCCGCCACAGCACGGTACTTCCATGCGGACAACAGTTACACTCTGGATGTCATTGTTCTGGATGATTTCGGTTAGTTTTTTTGAGTAATCAATGTCATCCAGTTTTGGACAGCCGACAACGGTGATTTTTCCTTTGATAAAATCATGATGGAAATTAGCATACGCATAGGCGGTGCAGTCCGCAGCAATCAAAAGTTTGGCACCATCAAAGTAAGGAGCCTTTGTCGGTACGAGTTTAATCTGAACCGGCCATTGTCTTAATTCGGACGTAAGAGAATTGTCTGCGGATACAGCAGGTGCTGAATTGCGGCGGTCAAACTGGCGCATTCTCTGTCCTGGGCATCCACTGAATACCGGAGTTTTTTCTTCTTTTGCTTTCTTTTTCATATTTTCTTTTACGGCTTTTTCGTCGTAAGCAGCAGCTTCCCGTTCCACAAAAGTAATGGCACCGGTCGGGCAGGTTGGCAGACAGTCGCCAAGTCCGTCGCAGTAGTCGTCGCGCAGCAATTTTGCTTTTCCGTTTACCATACCGATGGCACCTTCGTGGCAGGCATTGGCACAGGCACCGCATCCGTTACATTTATCTTCATCAATCTGAATAATTCTTCGTATCATAGTTTATCCTTCCTTTCGGGTAATTGTTGTTTCTGGTTGTATTATAGAAAAGGCTGTGCTAAAATTATGTTGTTATAACAACGAAAAATATATTTTTGAAATTGAGGAGCGAAAATGCAAAAACCACAAATACCGATTTTTATGGAAATAACGGACGCAGAATGGGATGAGATGGTACGTCTTTTGTGTCTGCGCGAGAAGAAATTCAAAAAAAATACGATTATTTTTCATCAGGGCGACATCACAGAAGAAATGGGAATTGTTATAAAAGGAAACGTAAATATAGAAAATGTGGACATTTCAGGTAATGTAAGTTTATTAGGAAATGCAGAAGCAGGGGATGTATTTGCAGAGACGTATGCACTCTGTGGTGAGGCGATGGCGGTAGATGCAGTGGCTACGAGCGAGACGGTTATTTTGTTTCTTCGTATGAAACAGCTTATGCATGAAAAAAATGCAGGATATTCGTGGTACGGTAAAATGCAGGCTAACATAATTCGTATGCTCAGCAAGAAAAATCTGGTGTTGTCAAATCGTATTTTCTGTACAACTCCGAAAAAAATCAGGGATCGTGTGTATACCTATCTTTCAATGCAGAGGGTGAGAAGCGGCTGCCGGAAATTTAAGATTCCGTTTAACAGGCAGCAG
>OGPJ01000784.1_pt1 | contig 24212 bp, 21 predicted proteins | sample 1552831 | NCBI WGS metagenome assembly OGPJ01 (sample SAMEA2579914, study PRJEB22360) | human gut metagenome | biome: human gut; feature: human-associated habitat; material: faeces | place: Denmark | collected 2008/2010
TCTCTACTATATATAATATAAAACAAAAAAACTGCGATAATAACCTTCACGCTATTACCACAGTTTCTCTTATATGTTCTTATTACGAATAAAATAATGATTAAGCTGTTGCTTTCTTATCATCTGTTTTTTCAAGAAGTTTCTTTACACCCTGGATTGCAACCAACACGCCAAGGATCAGAAGCAATACGGCAAAAATCAGCTGTAATGTATTTCCAAGATCCAGCCCTGTTGTCAGGAATGCTTTTGTCAGTTTCACGATCGTCATACCAAGTGCTGTAAATGTAACTGCCATCATGAATACCATTGGAATCCAGAGCATACATCCCTGACGTTTTGTCTTCTTAAGGAATACTGCGCAGGCTACCAGTGCCAGTACAGATAACAGCTGGTTGGCTGAACCGAACAGTGGCCAGATCTCTGCATATCCGACTTTGGTCAGGAAATATGCAAGTACCAGTGTAATGATTGTTGCAAAGTATTTATTTGTTACCACTTTCATGAATGGATTCAGATGATCCATATCTGTATCGTCATCGATAAAGAATTCCTGGAACGACAGACGTCCGACTCTGGCTACAGAGTCCAGTGATGTCAATGCAAATGCGGATACTGCCAGGTTAATCAGTGTAAATACAAGTGAATGTGGCAGACCAATAACTGACAGGAAGTTCGCAATCGCTCCGGCGAAAATCTGAGGCTGTGTTGTCAGTCCCTGTGCTGCTGCTTCACCTTTAGCAAAAGATGCAACTGCGATCAGTGCAATAACTGCAAGCATACTTTCCATTAACATTGCTCCGAATGATACAGGAAGCATGTTCTTCTCATTCTTAATCTGTTTGGATGCTGTACCGGAAGATACCAGTGAATGGAAGCCGGAAACCGCACCACAAGCGATCGTTACAAATAAGATTGGGAACATATACTGTCCATCTACGTTAAAGCTTGTGAATGCCTGAAGGTTACAAGATGGATTTGCTACAAATACACCAATAACCGCACCAACGATCATAAAAATCAAAAGGTAACTATTCAGATAGTCACGAGGCTGAAGAAGCGCCCATACAGGAGCGACACTGGCAATCAGGATGTAAACGAAGATGATGAGATGCCATGCATCCAGTCCTACATACATTGGGAAGTGAAGTCCCAGTGCGATTGCTGCTACCAATAATACGATTGCAACCGCTGTATTAATCCACTTGTTGAATTTCGTATACTTCAAAAACATTCCAAGTCCGACTGCTTCTAAGATAAATATCATAGAAGTAGTTGCGACTGCACCGTTAGCTGCAATTTTTGTTACTTTTCCGGCTTCACTTACTGAGAATCCATTAAAAGTTCCGGCTACAACATCAGCAAAAGCTGCAACGACCAGAATACAAAACAGCCAGCAGAATAACAGGAATAATTTCTTACCTAATTTTCCGATATATTCTTCAATGATATATCCGATTGTACGTCCTTTATTCTTTACAGATGCATACATAGATGCGAAATCCTGAACAGCTCCAAAGAATACCCCTCCGATTAAGATCCACAAAAGTACCGGAAGCCATCCGAAGATTGCTGCCTGGATCGGTCCATTGATCGGACCTGCACCTGCGATTGATGCAAACTGGTGACCGAATACGACGTTCGTATCGGCCGGTACATAGTCAACCCCGTCTTCCATCTCATATGCCGGAGTTTTGGCATTTGGGTCAATGCCCCATTTGTTCTGGAGATAACGACCATAAAGAAGATATGCTCCACCAAGCACAACAATGGCAATGATCATCATTAATATTCCACTCATAAAACAATCCCTCTTCTTTCTCTTTAAAGTAAATATATAAAAAAACGCCTTCGCTATCCTTTCGGATAACAAAGGCGGAATATTCTTCCGTGGTACCACTTCGTTTTACTGCAGTCATCACTAACCACAACCACTTGTTACTGTCAAAATATCTAACAGTTTCTTCTGTAACGTGAAGACAACGTCCCGGCTTACTTGATACCTGACTATGTTGATTCTTCCAACCTGTATATTTCAGCGGGATGCTCCTGGGTGATATCATAAAATACTTTCTGCCGTTTCACACCATCCAACGGCTCTCTGAATTCCAGTTAACTTTTATGACGTATCCCTTTCATTGCATTTCTTATTTACTTTTTTTAGCTTACTTAATGTTTTACACTTTTTTCTTGTAAAGCGCAAGAGTGGAATTAAACATAATTTACAAAAATACAGTTCTATTTTTGTGCATTTTTTCACATTATACGATTCCGGTTATCTCTTCTACAGATTTCACAAAATAATCTGCTCCATCCAGTTCTCCCTTCTCACCATAACCATACAGGCATCCGATAAACGGACTTTTACAGGATCTGGCACATTCCAAATCCTGTCTTCTGTCTCCGATCACCAGATAAGGTCCCGGATAGTCCCGGATAACTTCCTGCACGATCTCCGTCTTAGGGCAGAAACCATACGATTCACAGTCATAAAACTGTTCAAACCATCTTTCCATTCGGAATTCTTCCCAATGTGCTTTGCGGTATGCCACTTTACAGTTGCTTAAGATCACAAGATGATATCCTCTGTTCTTCAAAGCTGTAAGCATCTCTTCCGCTCCCGGATACCACACTGCCCGGTGCTTCCTGATCTGCCTGACCATGGAATCTCCCACGATCGCACTCGCCTGATCTTTGTATCTCTGATCTAATTCCGGCAGAAATGTATCCCACATTTCTTTGCTGTTTAAGCCCAGCCATCCTGCGATCTGCGCCGTCTCTATCTTCTGTTCCTCTACAACATTCTGTTCTGCCAACCACTGATAAGCTTCCCTGAACGCCGGCTCATAGATTCCAAGAGTATTATGTATCGTTCCATCATAATCAAAAATGATTGTTTTCACCATCGGCTGCACCTGATTAAAGCTGCTTCATCAGATTTACCATCTCAATTGCGGACAATGCACAGTCATATCCTTTATTTCCTGCTTTACTTCCTGCACGTGCGATAGCCTGTTCAATATTCTCTGTTGTGATTACTCCGAATAATACCGGAATTCCTGTTGCAAGTTCAACCTGCGCGATTCCTTTGGCCGATTCATTACACACCAGATCATAATGGGAAGTATCCCCGCGGATAACTGCTCCCACGCAGATGACTGCATCATACTTTCCGGACTGTGCCATCTTCTGTGCAGTCAGCGGAATCTCAAATGCTCCCGGTACCCATGCAGCCGTAATGTTCTCTTCTTCTACCCCATGTCTTACCAGCCCGTCGACGGCTCCGCCCAATAACTTATTCACAATGATCTCATTGAATCTGGCAGCCACGATTCCGACTTTCATTCCCTCAGGTGCTACTACTTTTCCTTCTACTAAATTGATCTGTCTCATGATTTCTTCCTCCTGTTATTCATTAAAATCTTTTTATAATTCTATTTCTTTGAAAATGTGTCCCATCTTTTCCTGTTTTGTCTTCATATATTTCAGATCATACTTCTGCGGTGGGATCTCCAGCGGTACTCTTTCATTGATCTTCAGCCCAAACCCACCAAGTCCATAGACTTTGTCCGGATTATTGGTCAGAAGTCTCAATGACTTCACTCCGAGATCCGATAATATCTGCGCTCCGATCCAGTACTCTCTGAGATCCGGTGCAAATCCCAACTTTACATTGGCCTCTACCGTATCATATCCCTGCTCCTGCAGTGCATATGCCTTGATCTTATTGAGTAGCCCGATTCCTCTGCCTTCCTGCCTCATGTAAAGAATGATTCCTCTGCCTTCTGCTTCTACCTGACGCATCGCTGTCTGAAGCTGCAGACCACAGTCACATCTGAGCGAGCCAAATGCATCACCTGTCAGGCACTCCGAATGTACCCTGCAAAGTACATCTTCACCGTCTCCGATATCACCTTTTACCAGTGCAAGATGATGTTCTCCTGTAATATCATTGATATATCCGTGAAGTCTGAAATCTCCATACTGCGTCGGAAGGTCTGCAACCGCCTCTTCTTTTACATGTTTTTCATGGATTCTCATGTAATCCTGAAGATCACGGATCGTAATAAATGTAAGATTATGCTCTTTTGCAAGTTCCCACAACTGTGGTGTACGCATCATTGTGCCATCTTCTTTCATAATCTCGCAACACACGCCGCATTCTTTCAATCCAGCCAGTCTCACCAGATCAGTCGTTGCCTCTGTGTGTCCGTTCCGCACCAGGACTCCGCCTTTTCTGGCAATGAGTGGAAATACATGTCCCGGTCTTCTGAAATCTTCCGGCTTCGCATCTTCATCCACACATTTCATGATTGTATAAGAACGTTCTGCTGCCGAAATACCTGTCGTCGTATCAACATGGTCCACTGCAACGGTAAATGCTGTGCTGTGATTATCGGTATTCTCCGCAACCATCGGTGGAAAGTTAAGCCTTGCTGCAATTTCCGCACTCATCGGTGTACAGATAAGCCCTTTCGCATAAGTCGCCATAAAATTGATATTCTCCTGTGTTGCAAACTCTGCTGCACATACCAGATCCCCTTCGTTCTCTCTGTCCGGATCATCTGTAACCAGAATAACCTTTCCTTCCCTCAGATCCCTTAGTGCCTCTTCGATTGTATTGTACTGATTGTTTTGTGACATTCTATTTATCCTCCTGTTCTAAAATCCGAATTCCTGCAAAAATTCCATCGTAATTCCGGATTCTTTTTTCTCTTCTTCACTCTTTCCAAGGCCTAACAGCCTTTCTACGTATTTTCCGATCACATCATTCTCCAGATTTACCGGATCGCCCGGCACTTTTTCCAAAAGCGTCGTTTCTTCTCCTGTATGCGGGATAACCGATACCTGAAATCCCTCTTCCTCTACTTTTGCCACCGTCAGGCTGATGCCATCTATACAGATGGAGCCTTTTTCTACGATCAGATGTAATATCTGCGGCGATGTTCCGATAGATACCCAGATGGCATTCTCCTCCCGGATCAGAGACCGGATCACACCGGTTCCGTCAATATGACCGCTTACGATATGTCCTCCAAATCTTCCGTCTGCAGCCATTGCCCGTTCCAGATTCACCTGACTTCCGACTTTACAGCTTCCCAGACTGCTTCTCCTGATGGTCTCTGCCATCACATCTGCAGTAAATCCATCCGGCTGAAGTGATGTAACTGTCAGACACACTCCATTGACCGCGATACTGTCACCGATCTTCGTTCTTTCCAATACCTTCTTCGCCTTAACTGCCAGAACTCCCGACTCTCCGGTCAGCTGCATATAGCGGACCGATCCTTTCTCTTCTACGATTCCTGTAAACATGTCCCCTCCTGTTCTTTTTCACATACCTGACAGATTATCCTGATGTCTTCACCGATCCGGCAGATATCCGTACATTTCAGTTTCAATGCTTCTGATGGAAGTCCGATGCCAATTCCTTGCACCGGTGTCTTACTGTTCTTTCCGCCAAATAATTTTGGTGCGATAAAACAGTGTACCTCTTTTACAATTTCTGCCCGCAGTGCACTGTCATTCAGCGTGCCCCCGCCTTCCAGCAGAATGCTGTCAATGCCCTCATTTCCAAGATATGTCATCAACTTTTTAAGGTCTATCTGACCTTTTTCATCCGGACAGCAGACAGTATCCACGCCTTTCGTATGTAACCGTTCTATTTTTTCTGTTATTTCTTCGTTCTCTTCCCGTCCTGCATAAGCCACGATTGTCCGGTACTCTTTTGCACTTCTTACGATCTGGCTGTCAAGCGGTATCCTAAGACTGCTGTCGCATACTATTCTGACCGGACTTTTCCATCCTTCTACACGGACATTCAACATCGGATCATCCGCAAGTACAGTCCCGATACCAGCCATAATACCCATATACCGGTGCCGCATATGCTGCACTTCCTGTCGGGCCGGTTCTCCTGTGATCCACTTCGATGCACCCGTCTTTGTCGCAATTTTCCCATCCAGTGTCATGGCATATTTCATCACTACATACGGTGTCTTCGTCGTAATATAATGGAAGAACACCGGGTTCAGACGGTCACATTCTTCCCGCATAAAATCCTGAACTACTGTAATTCCCGATTCACGCAATATCTGTGCACCTTTTCCTGCCACCTTTGGATTCGGATCCCTGGAACCAATCACCACTTTTTTAATCTTCTGTTCTATGATCGCTTCCGTACACGGCGGTGTCTTGCCATAATGACAGCATGGTTCCAGCGTAACATAGATTGTCGCACCCTCTGCCGATTCTGTAAGCGATGCGATTGCATTGCGCTCTGCATGAAGTTCTCCGCATTTTTTATGATAACCTTCCCCGATGATCCGGCCGTCTTTTACGATCACCGCACCTACCATCGGATTCGGATTCGTCCATCCTTCTCCCTTTTTTGCAAGCTGGATTGCCCGGAGCATGTATTCCTGATCCGTCATTTCTCTTCCTTCTTTCTTAGTTATACAAAAACCCCTGCAGGATACCTACAGGGGAAATGATCTGTTACATATAACTGACAAATGATCTGTTAACCAAAAAAGCTCTGAAATGGATCACCATCTCAGAGCTCAGACACTACATTCATCTATTAAATAAAATAACTGTACCATCATCTTCTTTCATCCAGACTATACTGTCGGCTCCGGAATCACCCCGGATCATTCTTCTTCGCTCGCGGGCTTTACCGCCGGTAGGGAATCGCACCCTGCCCTGAAGATTTCGTTTTTTTTATTATAATACTTTATATATCATTTGTAAAGCAAAAGATATCAATGCATTCCAATCAGAGATCAAAAAATAATTTTTTTCAAAAAGGACTCCGGGTTTCATAAAACCGGAGTCCCTGAAAATCAAATTTCCCTTACGTCTTTCTTATCTACACTGATCACGACAATCGTTATCACAAATGCTATTGTACTTTTTATGTCTTTATCTCTATGTTTTTTTGAATTATAATCCTTCCCGGCACCTAATACATTTTTATAATGCCTTGTCCATGAATGCAATAATACCCGCTTCGACTTCGTTCTTAATCTCAGCATAATTATGTATCTCGTGACGGTATCCCGAGTACAGCTTCGTCGTTACGTTATGTCCGGTCTGTACCAGCCAGTTACTTACCTGATATACACCGACACCATACTCACCTACCGGATCCTGATCTCCCGCAATATTATAGATTGGCAGGTCTGTCGGCACTTTTTCGGCCCACTTTGTTCCCTCGATCTGTAACATCATCTGGATGAAATCATATACCGAACGGTTGCTGGTCGGTCTGGTAAATGCATCAAACGGATCATCGGCATGATCCCGCTGTACATACGGATCGGCACAGATCCACTCATTTCCGATGCTGACCTCTCCACAGCGCTCACACATCCATCCCATCAGTTCTCCGGTATATGACGGATCGGATTCTTCTCCATGTCCTGCATCGATCGCTTCTTTTAATTTCTTTCCCGTCTCTTCTGCCCCGCGGAAGATTCCCGTTGTTCCGCAGATGGTTGCCCCGGCCAGTTCGTCCCCGTATTTTGCAATGAAATCTCTTGTGATAAAAGATCCCATGCTGTGTCCGAATAAGAAATATGGCAGATCCGAATATTTTTCACACACGATTCCTTTCAATGTATGCTCGTCTTCCATCATTGTATGCGGTCCTTTGTCTCCCCAGTCGCCCCACACATTATTGACCATTGCTGTCTTCCCATGTCCTACATGATCGTCTGCTGCCACGATATAACCCGCATCCATGAAGGCAGATATCATGTGCAGATAACGTCTGGAATGTTCCCCAAATCCGTGGATCACCTGGACAATTCCCTTCGGTTTGCAAGCCGGAACATAGATCCATCCCTGGACCTGGTCACGTCCGTTGTAGGACGCAAAAGATACTTCGGTATTCCTCTTCCACCTCACCAAATGCTCTGACCTCATACCTCAGATCAATATGCAATTCGGGCGCTTCGCTCTCCTGTTTCTCTCCCAGAAGAAACGTCAGATCATACCATAGCATTGCCTTATCAATCGCATTCAACTGCATCTTCTCTTCCGGTGTCAGGTCCGAACCGAGAAATTTTTCATAAATCATAGAAAGCATACGTTCTTCGCGTTCGTTATATTCCGGCAGTTCCTTCTTAAAAGGCGACGGAACATCCGACATATAACACTCACTTGCATCGTGAAGCAGGCATGCAAGCACCACCCTATCCGACAGACCTCTCGCCTTTGCCTCTTTTGCACAGCAAATGCAATGTTCCCCGACCGACCAGAACGTCTTCACATGACCATTTCCTCTGCATATCAGGGACAGCGCATGTGCAATATCTGCTATGTCAAATAACTCCGGATCCGGTTCTGTTGGTTTAAAATGTTTTCCTGTGTAGGTCGTAATGTATTCACTCATTTTCTTTTTTGCTCTTTCACATACTCTTCCAGAATCTCTGCTGCCCTTCTGCATGCTTTCACACAAGGTCTGCTCTGATAATACGCTTCCGTTCTGACCGCAGGCTCTTCCAGATCTTCGCCCTTCTCCAGCCCGAGAAGTTCCCGGCAGATCAGGCTTCCTTCCGAAGCTTCAAAGGATCCACAAAGCTTCTGCACAAGTACATAAAGCTGCTTTTTCCCCGCCGCATCTTTCGGATCGTCATATCCGTACAGATCACCGATTACCATGACCATTCCTGTCACGGCACCACATACCTCACGCAGCTTGCCAAATCCCGCTCCGAACGGGCTTGCTTTTTTTGCTGCCTCTTCCACTGTTATTCCCAGTTCTTCCGCAAATGCTGCATAGACCGACTGGCTGCAGTTGTAGCCTGTGCGGAAGAGGGATTCTGCTTTGTCTGCCTTGTTCATTGATTTTCACCTCCGGTTGTAATAACATAATCTGTCACACTGTTCTTCTATACTGATTATGATACCATGAAACCTTAACACCCTCAACTTTATATTATAAGCCACTTTTCACTCCAAACATCCATTTCACGCCCTTAGCCAGCCTTTTCCCCGCATCTGCAAAATGCCCTCCCGCATTCCACTCTAAAACCACAGATTCCACCATCGAGTCCTCCTGTAACAGCCCTTCCTGCGCCCTGGTCCTGTCACCGACCGCTGCCATTACTTTGTTCTTCGTCTTCTCTTCTTTCCCGCCAAGACTCAGATACACGCTACATTTACTCTGAATCACATGATTCCTCACATAATGGTCCCAGTCCGGGAACCACAACGAACCCGAACAGCATACAATTCCAGAAAACACGTCACTTTCATAAGCTGCCCATAGCACGAATAATCCGGCAAGCGAATAACCCATCAGCCAATGTTCCCTGTCTTTCACACCAAAAGTCCGGTCAATATGTGGCACACATTCCTCTGTCAGCCATCTCAGCGTCTTCAGACCTTGTCCGGCGAAGCTTTCCTTTCCGAATACCGCCGCTGCTTCCCAAGGCGAAAAATCCCGATTCCAGTCTTCCACCTGAAATGCGACGAGCAGGAAATTTTGTTCCGGTACAAGTTCCAGTAGAGATTCCCACAGATGTTCTACTTCGTTCGGCTGATGTGGATACATGCCCCAGAAGATGACCGGGCCGCCGGTTCCGTTCTGAAACACCTGTAGTTTGATTCCGTTTATTGACATATCCTGAATCATCCCGGCACTCCTGCCGCTCTTTTCTTTTGTTAGCTCCGTTGTAAGCATTTGCTTTTTCTCTTTATTTTTCATCTGCAATTCTCCTAAATTACAAAGATTCATCTTTATTAATCTCTTCCATATACCCAGCTGTAACAATGCCTGCCGGCAATGCCACAATTGCTCTAAATGTTCTTTTTTCCCAAATTATGAAAAGTATCAAGAATAAAAATTTCATCATTAGTATGTACAGCCCTTTCTTCTTACTAAAGTTTATCTTTTCTCCCGATACAACTTCGCCGGTCGATGCCCGACATCCCCCGTCATCTCCCCGGTATCTTCTACCAGATCAGCCACTTTTCTTCGAAACGCCGGAACCAGAAGCTTCGTATCCAGCACCGTCTCATGAATCTGCTGCAATTCTCTCAGTGTAAACTTCTCCGGTAAAAGCCGGAACGCTATATGCGTCTCCGTAATCCACTTGCGAAGCTGTACGATTGCATCTGCAAGAATCAGCTCGTGGTCAAATGCAAGGTCATCGCTTTCTATCGTCTTGAATTTCTTCTTTACATCCCACTTTGAAGTTGTCTCTTCTAATCTTGCATGAAGCTTCTCATCCCCATGTGTCAGACACAGATTCCATATACCGGCTTCTTCCTGAAATGACACATCAAACCACTTTGCATCTGAAGCATCATCTCCTGCCTGGATTATTTCCTGTCCAGCATTGACAAGTGCCATGTATCCATTGCTGATCACCCATCTTCTCGGATCACGGTCTGGATTGCTGTAGGTACCGAACTGTTCCAGGAAATTACAGTTGCAGTTTGTCTCTTCTTTTAATTCACGTTCTGCGGCTTCGCCGATGGTTTCCTTCGGATCAACGAATCCGCCCGGAAGGGCATAACAGCCTTCATATGGTGCCGCACCTCTCTGGATTAAAAGTACCTTTAACTCTTTCTCCGCTATTTTTCTATAATTATCTTCTTCTTTGTCAAACATTCCGAAAATGACAATGTCTGCAGTCACGGATGGTTTTGGATATTTTGAATCATCGTAAGTCTTTACAAATTCTTCGTTAGCCTTTTGCATTTCTGATTTTTTCCGCATGATTACTACCTCTTTCTTTTTTCGTTCTATATTATTGTCTTTATGTTAGTATCACTTTGATAGTATGTCAATATATAAATTTACGCACACGAAAAATGTCATCTCATCTTCTAACGTTCTTCGTGTACGTTTATCCTCTTCAGATACTTCACTACCTTGCTTATTTGTTTTTACTGAATCTTTTCACATATACTCTTTGCACATATCTCTTTACGTATATCTTTTTACGTATACTTCTTCCGCGACAGCCATTTCTGATCGATACACTTCACTTCCCCATCAAACCGGATATGTAAATGCACCCCGCCAGATCTCTGATTAATCTTCTCCACAATTCCATGTCCGAATTTCGGATGTGTCACTGCGTCGCCAAGCTTATACTGAACCACCTCATCTTTTTTCTTCTGTGCAGTCTTCAGTTGCTGATAAGTATCCCGGACCGGCACGGATTTATCATGGATTCTGTTCTTTAATACCTTATCATAATCATGATTCATAAGCGCTTCTCCCGCCTTATAATACGGCGTCGGCGCCGCTCCGATTAGAGAACAGCAGTATTTCCACGCACTTCCGTGCGTTCCCACCTGCCATTTATACTTTTCGGGAATCTGCATATTGTACTGCATATAATGGGCATACTCATGCTTAAACAGATCTATGCGGTCTTCTTTGGACAGCGGATTCTTCACGCCATATGCAATAAACAACAGCGAAAAATGAAAATGCTCTTTTTCATGTGCACTTCGTCTAGTGTATGATCCCAGTGTGTCCGTGTCATATCCAAATGTTATCGGCACTTTTGCACCATTCAAATGGAGTTTTCTGTCCAGTTCTTCATATAGATTTTGTATTAATGCCCGTAAAATCGGGATTTCTTTCTGCAAGCGTTGTCGCAGGAATTGGTCTTCTCGGTTGTAATATGTCATCTTCTCGCACTCTCCATATGCATCTATTTCCAATTCTTCCACACATCCGGCTGATATCCTACCGTTGCCTGCTTTCCATTACGAACAATCGGTGTCTTGATTACTTTTTGATTTTCCAAAATTTTCTCTGCTTTATCTTCCTCTGCTAGATAAGTGATCAGTGCAAGCAGATCTTTATCCTTGCACTCCTGATCGATCAGTTTTTCATATCCTCCGACAGCCTGGCATACCGAATTGAATTCACCTTTACTCAGACCTTTTTCTTTCATATCTACGAACTGGTACTTAATTCCGCGCTCTTTGAAAAATCGTTCAGCTTTTTTGCTGTCGAAGCTTTTCTTGGTTCCGAATATTTGTATGTTCATCCTTGTTCCTCTCTCATTCTTCTCTTTCTACGCTATAATATAACTGTTTTGGACTCTTTGGCTTATCTGGAATACTCAACTTAATTACGCCAGCTTCTACTAATGGATTTACATACGTCTGTATAGCATAAGTAACAGAATTTAACCCCAGATAATCACAAATTTCCTTTCTTGTACGCGGTGTTTTACAAAATACTATTAAATTATTTGTTTCTTCATCATTTGACATATCTTCATAATCATTCTTTGATTCTTTATATAGTTTTACAATAAAACTTCCTCTTTCATCCAAGAATTCTGGCTGTCTTAAGTTATATTTCTCCATTTCCATCCGGATTGTTGGAATTCCCGAATACCTGTTTTCTGTTATTCCCAATGTTTCAAATGCCGATGCTAGTACCGGATTTCTTGTATCCGGTTGAATTTTTCCTAATTGATCAATAGTGATTCTTCCATATAATCCACCTGGATTATGTATTTCAATCCTGTCTTCAAACATTATAAGTTGAATCGGCATTCCTTCTGTATGAATACTATAATCACGATGTACTAATGCATTTATAATAGCTTCTCTAACTGCTGTTATTGGATAGTCTGTTCTGTCAGTTCTTCGTCCGGTTGTCGGACTTATAATTGTCTTTGTCCGCATATTTCGTTTCACAAATAATAATGCCTCATCCAACATTTCCGGAATTGTTCCTTCTATTCTCTGATTATCCGAGAATCTTTCCCCCATGTCGCCAAGACTTCCTATTGTTCTCCCAGGAATTACAATTGCCGTAATACACAATTGTGGAAAATATGCCTGTGGATATGGACTAAAAAGCAAAGTCGCACTAAGCGTTACTTTCTCTCCTCGCTTTATGCTCATAAGTTCATAAATACTTTCATTATCAAGTGTTGCTAATCTTTGTTTTCCTCTCTTTAACAGTTCAACATAACGATTCAGTTCTTCCTGATCCAATGACATTACTGTTACTCTCGGAACCTCACGGATATCGTCTTGATATTTTCTTCTATATGCTTCATAACTATATATTTCGTATTCTGTCATCGGTTCATTACTATCCCCAATACGGGTATAGGACCCCTTCAACCTTCCACGTCCTTGATAATAGCAAGGTCTGTCTGCCAAATCTATTCCGGGAATTTCAGCAGAAACAAATTTTTTATTTTCCTTCTCCACAACTGTAATAAGCGGCCGTACAACCGGATTCATCTGCAAGCATTGCTCGTTAATTTTCTTTTGAATGTCCTGAGCATCATAAACACCAACTTCTTTATAATCTTGTTTCTCATCAATTATTATTCTTATGAACTAAAAAAGAACTCAAATTTATACTTCAAATTTGAGTTCTTTTTCATTTTCAATGTCCACTTATTCCTCTCTATATTTTCTAGTCCATCTCTTCTTCAATCTTCTCCGCAACCGCCACATCCGCCGGCAGCCACTCCACATCCGTAAGCTCCTCCCTGGTCAGCCATCTGGCTGCCTCATGCTCCTTCAGCACCAGATCCCCTTTCACGATCTCACACCAGAAGCAATCCATCGAAAGATGAAATCCCGGATAATCATACTCCACTGTCTCGATCCATTCACCAACCGCAACTTCCGTATCCAGTTCTTCCATGATCTCACGCTTCAACGCTTCCTGCGGTGTCTCTCCGGCTTCGATCTTGCCGCCCGGGAATTCCCATCCGCCTTTGAACTCGCCATATCCGCGCCGCGTTGCGAATATCATCGTTCTTCCGTCTTCCTTTACTGCCTTTATCACTGCTGCCACAACTCTAATCGTCTTCATCTTACCATTTATCTCCCGTCAAAAATCTTCCTGTAACAGTCCCTATTCATTCACAATATACTGATAAATATCCTCTCTCACCGGAGTCTCCAGCTCCCATTCGATCTCCACCGCCGTCTTATCCGTATTCGGCATCACGAACTGCTTCGCATTCCCGGTCGCGATCACACGGCCCAGATAATAGAATTCCTTGGATATCTTATCATCCTTATTCTTTCTCACAAACAGCTGCACATCTATGCCACGTTCTGTTGCTTTCAGGAAATTCTGCACATCTTCTGAGTCCATGCTTCTTCCGCTTTTGGAAATCGCGATCAGCCGGTTCTCTGCTACGAAATGATCTTCGTATTTCGTGGTATCGCTGATATTATCCTGCTTATCGTAGTTAATGAATATCGGAAATGTCTTAGTCTTTTTATCATATTTGTAACCGCCGATGTTCAGCGGCACTTCATTTCTCTCCCAGTTCAGCAGACGGCAGGCATCCTCATATGTATATTTCTGATACAATACCAGATTCGTATCCTGATAATGGTAACTGTAATTGACCTTATATCTCGAGATTCCGAAGTCCACCAGTTCCTCCAGAATCGCACAGAATTCCGGATTCTGTAACATTTTCCCATACACATCGGAAATGCCGTAATCATCCTGTTCCTTCTTCAGAAATACACACTGTGCGTAAGTCTTCTTTGCTGCGCTCGTCGGAAATTCATTGGTCATCATATTGATCACATTTTCCGTGCAATGCTCGTCCATCTCACAATAATACTTCTCGGATAAATGCTTCCGCAGACGCCCAATGATTCCATGGCGATACTGCAACGTACGTTTCAACAATTCCAGCTCATGAATCCGCTTGCCACTCGCCAGCTTTTTGGAAATGAATTCTATTGCTTTTTCTTCGTCTTCTGACAGCCGGATGGTATATTCCTTTTCGTATTTCACAAGGAATTTATAATACGAACCCAGGCTGTTATTATCGAAGATCCGCAGCACATCCATTTCCCCATACTTATCAAAATCCGCAAGCGCCGGGATATGCCCCAGCTTATTCTTCAGATTCGTATAATTCTCCCGGATTAATTTGATATCGCTGAAGTTCGCATTATCAATCGCTTGGAAAATCCGCTTTCTGGAAATCTCATCAAAGTGGATTGTGCTCGCACCCGGAATCACTCTGCCGCCTTCCGTGACATAACGGCGGATATTGTCCTTGTTGTAACTGCGGTCGCCGGACAGCGCAATCGGAATCATAAAGTTATTCCGATAATTTCCGATGAAATCCAATACAACGACATATTCTTTGTTCTCGGCTTTTCGAAGTCCCCGGCCAAGCTGCTGGATGAACACGATCGGCGACTCTGTCGGACGAAGCATGATGACCTGATTGATCTCCGGCACGTCCACACCCTCGGAAAATATGTCTACGGAAATGATGTAGTCCAAGGCATCTTCGGATTCTTCTCCTGCCAGCCGTTCGATCGCTGCTGCTCTCGCTTCTTCCGAATCACTACCGCTCAGCACCAGCGTCCGCCAGCCCTTGTCGTTGAATTTCTTCGATAATTCCTTTGCCTCATCAATCCGGCTACAGAAGATTAATCCCTTCACACGGTCACCACTGTATCCAAAATATTCCGCCTGTTTCATGACATTTTCCACACGCTCTTCGGATGTCAGATAACGGAAGTTCTCCACCTTTTCTTCAGATGATTTTCCCGCATCTGCAATAATATCCAGATCCGTGATTCCAAAATAATGGAACGGACACAATAGATCCTCCTCCATCGCATCCTGCAGACGAATCTCGTATGCGATCTGATGATTGAAGATTTCGTAAATGTTCCTGCCTTCCAGATTGTCGTCTCGTTTATCCGGCGTTGCGGTCATACCAAGCCATAGCTTTGGTTCGAAATAGTCCAGGACTTTTTTGTAGCTGTTGGCGGCGCTGTGGTGGGCTTCGTCGATTACGATTGCATCAAATGCAGTCTTCTCATACCGGTGCAAATTCTCCTCTTTGCTCAATGTCTGGATTGTTGCAAAAATAAAGTCCTTGTCATATTCCTGATATTTTCCCGTCACCAGTCCCATCGAAACTTGTCCGCTGAATACCTTGCGAAATGACTTCTGCGCCTGCTTCGCAATCTGATTCCTGTGTACCAGAAATAACACTCTCTGGAATCCCAGTTCTCGCATGGCGAATGCGGAGGCATAGGTCTTACCGGTACCTGTTGCCGATATCAGAAGTGCTTTTCTCTCGCCCGCTTCCTGTATCTTCCGCAGGTTCTTAATAAAGCCGACCTGCATGCTATTTGGCTCTAACTTATATTTTTCAATCGACGTAATATCATCCAGCTTCGCAACATCACGCTGATGCTTGATGATCTTATATTTTTCCCGATATGATTCATAAAATGTGTCAAAATCCAGTGCATACTTCGAGTTCCACAGCGAATCAAATTCCTGTACGATTTCCCGCGCCATCTCACCATCTTCCGTTGACACGATCTTCGTATTCCATTCCCGGTTGTAGGTCAGCGCTGCACTTGTGATATTAGAGCTTCCGATGATAATCCGGTAGATCTCTTCTTTCTTGAAAATGTATCCCTTGGTGTGGAAACCTTCTTTTGCTGCTTCTACATCGTACATTTTCAAAGTGATATTCTGTAACTCATTCAATTTTTTCAGTGCTCTTGGCTCACTGAAATTCAGATAATTCGTTGTCAGAATCTCTCCCGGAATATTCTTCTTTTCCAGTTCTTTTAACGTCTGCAGAAGTGGCGTGATTCCGCTCATCGTGATGAATGCCACACTGATCTGGAATTGATCGCACGCTAAGAGCTCATCCTCGACGGATGAGAGAACTTTCTTTCCTTCTTTATGATTGTTGGATACGAACTGCGGTCGGTAGGCCAGGCTTGAGGCTGTGGCGCCGTTGATGTAGGCGGTTTCTAGGGCGGTTCGTAAGGTGGTGATGTGGGTGGTGGTCATTTGAGTGGTGCTCCTTTTCAGAAATTTAATTTACTGTTTTATATTGTCCTATATTCATCCAACATTTTCTTCAATATTAATGCATTTTCATATTCTTCTTTAAATGCATCTTCTACATATCCCTCAGGTAATGGCATATATGGCACTATCATATCTTTCAAGTAATCCGTTCTTTCTTCCCATTTTTCACGAGCATAATCTTTGAATTCTTGCATTTCCCATTCAGATTTAAAAATTAATACACATTCTTCAAATCTATCATTCGCACGCATTGCCTCATCACTTTCATATTCCATGAAGAACTCATGAAGAATCCATTCTCTACTTTCCTTTATATAATATTTAAAAAGTACTTTTCCATTATCTCGCCATCTATCAAATAAAAAACCCGTACATGGTGCATTAGTAAAACCTCTATTTCCGTCAAGTCCTATACCAATAGTTGAAAACAACGTCGTTTGGTAATAATTTACATAAATATTATACCAATGCGGTCTACTATCCATTTGACTAAATAAGTAGTACTCATATCCATTTCGATTATTATCTTCGCAATATTCAATCACGAACTCTGGCGCATATTTATAATATTTCCTTGTCATTGAACTATTGTCTTCTGTATCTAACCAATCTTCGCTACTTAATAAATAATAAAAAATTTGTTCCAATGGAGTAGACAACAATCGAAACCGTTTTTTCCAAAGATATTCTATATGAACTATATCTGCACTTTTATTTTTAGGTGTATTAGTGTCAAATACTCTTGTATAAATATTATTGGCATTCACACCTTTATAATTTTCTTCCAGAAAATATGGTGTATAATAATCATTTTTTATAATAATAATGTCAATTTCTCCATCTTCTACCTGCAATGGTTCTACTACTACCCTTGGACGTACCCCACCTGCAAATTTTTTATCTCTAAGAAAATCAACCATTTTCTGTGTATTTCTTCTGTTAGAATCATTCTTTACATCTTGAATACTACATTCCTTTTCTTCATCGATTCCTATGATTATGTATGCATCGCGGCATTCCATGTTATTTGCCATACAAATAATATCATGCAACAAATCTGCTTGTTTTTCTTTTGAATACCATTCTCTTTTAAAATCCCAATAAGCCCCCTCTTGCTTTTGTGATATTAAATTATAAATTTTTTCTTTTTGTTTATTTGTAAGCATATAACTCACCTTTCGCTTAGCATAGTATTCTATATTGCTTTTTAATCTAAAATGCTTCTAGATAAATTTGCAAATTTAATTACTTTCAAAATCTATTTTCAGAATCGATCAATCGATATATATGCAACCAGACTTTTATTAATAATTATCTCCCAATGTTATTGTTGTTTCAAGACTATCTATCTTATCACATACATCATCTACCTTGTCGCATACATCAGCTATAGATTTATATATGCCGCTTCCTTGTATATCATCTAATTTTGAATTCATTTCTTTTAATTCAATTAAAATCTCTTCCATTACATTTACTAATTCATCCATTTTTTATCCTCCATTTATCTTTTAAGCAAATATCCTTATTGAGTTCCTGACCATATATCCTTACAACTTTTCAAATTACTTAGTTAAATGGTAATTCTTCATCAAACACACTATTAATAACCGGAATATTGGCTACTCTACCGTATAAATTATTCAAAATAATTTCCTTTACATTGTCCGTTTGCTGTATAAAAAAATCATAAAACCCTCTTACCTTTTCTACTTCTATTCTAGTTTTATAATATTTATAATTCGATTTAATAAATGTAGAAATCAAAAATTCAATATTAGAAATGTACTCTTCTAAACTATTATCTCTTAAAATAACACGTAATTTTTCGATTATTACTGCCGTATCTCTTTCTACCTTTAAATTATCTTTAATTTTACTTAATGAATCACAAAATGCACTTGCAAAATCCTGATAAATCTTTTTTTTTTATATGAAAATTTCACTTGTTCAAATGTTTGTTCTGCAATACTATTCTGAATTTTTTCAAACGAAACCATTCTTTCCGCCGGATCAACCCGTATCATCTTCTCTAATAACATTTCATATTTAAAACATTTGATATCATATTTCTCAATTATGTTTTTTATTAAGTAACCTACATAAAAAATTTCTGTCTGTGCCCCATATTGTTCCTTATATATTTCCCTAGGTACTTTAGACGCTGGCCAATTAAGAAGTACACTTGCTTTATTATTTTCTTGATCTCCATTCATCTTTTTTCCGAAACCAAAATCAATAACCTTAATGCTTCCAGTCTCATCAATCATAATGTTCGCTGCTCTTATATCTCTATGTAATATATTATGTTGTTCCAAATATGTAAAAGCATTAATTATTTGAACAAACACAGAATTTATATCTTCTTCAGCAGCTGTTTGAAAATAGTCTTCTATATTTTCTCCCTCAATATATTCCATTATAATATAGCCGGTTTTGCGTTCTGGATATAAGAAATAATCATATATCCTCACTATATTATTATCAAACACTGAATACATTATTTTTATCTCTTCTACAAATCTTCCAAAAAACTCATCTTCATATTCTTTTTGTTGTGGATCATATTTCTTACATACAAACATTTTGTTAATTGTTGTATCTCTCATCAATATAGTTTTTCCCGTTCCACCTGCATTTAATGCTTTAACGTATTCAAAATCCTTTGGTTTAGTAAACCGTATGGTCTGTCCTACTTCCATTTTATCTTTTTTAATCCTCACTTTTATTTGTTTTATCTTTGAAACATCACATCAAATTTTTAATATAATCTTTTGTTATACACTCCAGATCTCTCATTCGCATGCCTGATATATCACTTAAAATATATATAAATTCATTGTCATTCTTCTTGTTTTTTATAATATTCTATTAAACCCTAATATGCAAGATCAAAACCATCACTCATCATATCCTTTATTATATCTACAATATTGGAATTAACAAATCTCATAAATTTTAATTCTAACTCAGCAAGTGAATTATTTCACACAAATGTCATTTTTAATATTCCTATATTTCACACTATTTTTTAATATATATACCAATGTCTTAATTGTTTTAATTGTTATATTTGTAAATCCATTATTTCCAACATAGATAACGAATTTTCCTTTATATAAATGAGCTAATACAGCCAAATCTCTCACTTCTGATTTTTTTGCTTCATCAAATACTATCCAAGTCTTTTTTATCGGAACATCTCTTGTTGATGTATTCTCTATAATTGCCTTCAAAAAACTCTTCTTATAATAAATATTATCAGTCCCGTCTCCAACATTGTTTTTCTCTTTCACTTCCGTCACAATAGGTAGCTGTTCTACTTCTGCATATGTAGAAAACACTTGAGAGATTTTTATTTTTTTATTTTGTTTCCATACATTTCGAATACAATTTACACCTCTGGAAATAATTCCAACCAAAGCTGCTGACAAAACTCCTATCAAAACTTCTGTCTTTATATAATCAAATTTTCCAATCAAAAACTTTATTACTTCTTTCATCTCCCTTATATCTCCTCTGGTTTTAAATAATGTCCCTCGCTACATTTTACACAAGGTCCATACTTTCCTACCATTCCTTTTAGCTCACCACCATCATTTCTAGGGCACATTACATTGTAATTTCTTATATACCAATCTATAAACTCTGGTTTTAAATACGCAACCTTTTTACAATTTTTATTTGAACACTTTAAATACGATGTTCCTGCTCTATTTTTTGTAAGAATCATATGATTTTTACATTCTGGACAAAATTCTTTCTTCTTTATAACGTCTTCAAAATCTATCTCAGGTTTTCCAGATGCAGCGTTGTTTTTATTATGATCGTCATTTAAAATAGTCTTTTTCAACAAAGTTCTTCTATTTTGTCCAACTTGTATGCTCTCCATATCCGTTAGAGACTTAATCATCTCTATCGTATTTCTTCCTTTAATTCGAATCATAGTATGTACAACAGTTATCATCGATGATGTTTTATCTACTTTAAAGCTCCAATCTGCTGCTGGCATTCCATACCATGCAACTTCATCATCAATAATGATTAACGGAAATGTTGCATTCTCTGTTCCTTTACAATACTTTTTCCAAGTATCTGGAAGTGACGCATAATCATTAGATTTCATAAAAATATCAATTCCTCTAAAATCTGCAGCAGAAATTGCCTTTATCACTTTTTCCTGCATATTTCTTAACTTTCCGCTTGGAAGAGAAATCAAAACACGTCCCTTGGCCTTTTCCAAATCATTTTCTAACATAAAAATTGCCGCATCCTCATTCATATAAATCTGTAGCATTTTCCCTGGATTTATTTCCTCTATATATGATTTCAATGTTTTAGTATTTTGAGATATTACAGTATGATTTTTCTTAATATAGCCTAACAGCATGTAATAAATGTGACTTGTTCCTTTAAATAAATTATTCCAAAATCTAACATTAGCGATTGTAATCAGCTTTCCCTTTGCACGTGTAATAGCCACATTGATCAACCTCATAATATTATCAGGTTCTTTTCCCATCAGAATTCCTACTGCAGCTTTGGGGCAACTTTCTATTGCATCAAATATTATTACATCTGCTTCTGAACCTTGAAACTGATGTACAGTTGCACAACTTATTCTTGTCTTATCCTGTCCATAATCTCTAATCATTGCCCGAATTAGTCGTACCTGTGCTGCATATGGCGCAATGATTCCGATATTAGTGACATTCTCTTTATCTACAGATATAGCCGTTGAAAAAAAAATAATTGCACTTAAAATATTAAATCTAGAGCCATCTGTATTTTTATCCGATGCACAATACGTCCCGGACAAATCAATCAAGTTTAATGCATCTCCCGGTAATGGTTTAGAATCCACGATACTTTTTCTAGTTGATTTAAGCGTCGAAAAATTTCTCAATAAGTTTTTATAAATATATTTACTCGAAAAATCCGCAATATCTGGATGCATTCTTCTTTGTTCGTCTAATAGAACGAGCCATGGATGCCAATACATATGTCCAGAATAATCTATAATTTTCAAATATGAAAAAATATCTAACTTTAATAATTTTGCAGCTTCACACTGTGAAATTGGTGCCAACTGTCTAAAATCACCCACACACATAAATTTTTCTTTAGCCAATGTTGCTGCCGCTATAACTTGCGGTACATACGCCATAGAAACTTCATCAAACATGACTAAATCAAATTGTCGTTTTTCAAACATTTGATCTACCGTTGCTCGGGATATAGTCGTTCCAATTACCTGCGCCTGCTCTATATATACTCGTTCTTCCTTTCGTATATCGTTTCTAATGCGTTTAATTTTCTTTTCTATATTATCGTACTCTTCTGTCTTCTCTTTCTTTTTTGCCTTCAACGCATCTCTTTTTAATATAAGTGAATCCAATTCCACCGATATAATTTTATTCTTACTTAATGCATAATTAAATGATGTTGCATAGGGATGTCTTGACAATTCTTCATCCCGAACATATCCTAACCGTAAAATTTTTCCGGATTTTAAATATGCCTCCATATCATCTTTCACTATTTCAACAACCTTTTTCACAACACCATCTACCGATACATTACTATGAGATACAATTAATACCGATTTATCCTGCTTTATATAATTTTTAGCGATCTGTGCCATCGTGTACGTTTTCCCAGTTCCCGGCGGTCCCCATACTGCTACAATATTATCCTTTTTCAATTTTCTTACAACTTCTACTTGTCCTTTAGGAACTGCTGAAATATTTTCTGTTGTTGCTATTTTCGGACCTTCTTCCAAAAGTTTAATTGCTAACCGATGCATCTGTGGATTCAAAGAAGTAATTTTATTATCTAAGGCTTCTAATAATTTCCATGGTTCAACCATCAAATATGCAATCCGGATTTTATCTCCTAATTCTTGATTTAGTAACAACATAATTTGAAAATCTTCACACACAAGTACTGTTCCAGCTGAATGAATGCCATTTGTTGTATCTACTACTACCGGCGCATCCTCTGGAAGGTGTAACTCTGTCTCTAATTCAAATGTATATGTAAAAATTCCCTTTTCATCTCTATTGATTTTTATTCCATCAACAATCTTATATCTTTTTCCTCTACCACTCTTCAAATAGCGTATTTCTTTATGAAGTGCATTAGAATAATCCTGTATACTTGCATTCAAATAAGATGGAATCTCTTCTTTTTCAATTTCTTTCTGTCTTTCATCTCTGTCTTTTTCTCTAGTTGTTATTCCATTTTCTAAAAGTGTATTAATGATATTTACCGTTTTTTCATACTCATTAAAAGTCATTTTGCAAACTTTTATTTGTTTTAAATATAACTTGTTCTCTTTCCCGATTTGATAAGAAACCGTAACTTTTTTGTAATTGCTACATAGAAAAATCAATTTAACTTCCGCTTCTTCAAAAGATATTTGTTCTTCCGAATATGGAATTGTCACATTGATATTTTTACTTTTTCCATGTAATAGTAATGCATAATTCTTCTCTGATTCAAAATTTTTATTCCTTTTATCAATTAAAATGGCTTTTTCAAATACTGTATCTATATTTACTCCAGTATCTTTATACATAAACCTTGATATCAATTCAACTCTGTTAGCATATCCATGAAATTCCGGAATTGTTAAGCGAAAAGGAAGATTGCTATATGATTTTGTTATAACGTTTTTCACATCCATAGAAATATCAGCTTCTTTTCGCTTTTTCAATATTGGTCGGAATATTTCTATTATTGCCTCTCTATCTTCTTTCTCAATTCTCTGCTTTTGTAAAAATATTTCTATACGCAAAAGTCCCATTTCTAATTCCTTTTCGGACTCAAATGGGACTTTTACTAATACTTCTCCGAAACCATTGCAGAAAAGCAGCTTTAAAATATTTTTTTCTTTCTGATATTGCGCTGGAAGATTATCGCAAAGATCAATGCACGACTTTTTATTATAAAGTACTTCGTACCCATAGTCCTGCATTGCCATCTCAATTATATTAATAATTTCCTTTGTATGCCACATATTACATTTCTCCCAGCACATTATTCTTATCTTCCACTATATCTTATACTAGTGGATTAGTTATATTCGGCATTTGATAATTCTCGTACGGATCATCTACTCCCGAAAACGCACAACTCTTGTCCAACATATCATTAATTAATCTCTCACATAATCCTTTAAAATATGATCCCGAGAATCTATATATCATATACTCCGCCAACGCATTAATAAACTCACAATAATCTTTTGTGAATTGAATTGTATCTTTTGTATATTCACCATCGTTTCCACTCATAGAGCCTAATAATATCCAGAAAAATCCCGGATTTCTTCCCTCTCCTTCAAAGCAACCTTCAATATATTCTTCATATTCAG